>ERZ1026854.613-NODE-613-length-24639-cov-6.034901_pt1 | contig 24639 bp, 20 predicted proteins | sample MGYA00380157_ERZ1026854 | MGnify/ENA primary metagenome ERZ1026854 (study PRJEB33269, sample SAMEA4719793) | human gut metagenome | biome: human-associated habitat; feature: organic feature; material: feces | place: Cameroon | collected 2013-10 ... | reverse complement strand
ATATAACGAACAACAAAGGTGCAGAAACGGTAAAGTTCCGCAGGCAGACCAACCAGTGCCGGAGGGGCGGGGGAGTCTTGCCCCCCCCCCTTTACCATTTCTACATCCCACCAGAGAGGACACCCACCCATGCCATCATTTGTAACATTTTCAGGCGTAAGCAAAATCTACCACACCGGCGAGCTCGATATCACAGCCTTACACGATGTCAACTTTGAGATCGAAAAAGGAGAATTCTGCGTCATCGTTGGTGCATCCGGTGCCGGGAAAACGACGATTTTAAATATATTAGGAGGAATGGATACTTTAACCGGCGGACAGGTATTCTTAGACGGACAGGAAATCTCAAGCTATGACAAAAAACAGCTTACCTCATACAGGCGCTTTGACATTGGTTTTGTGTTCCAGTTTTACAATCTCGTGCAGAATCTGACAGCACTTGAAAATGTAGAATTAGCGGCACAGATCTGCAAGGATCCGCTTCCAGCGGCAACGGTACTTGAGGAAGTCGGGTTAAAAGACCGTCTGTTGAATTTCCCGGCGCAGCTTTCCGGTGGAGAACAGCAGCGTGTCGCAATCGCGCGTGCACTTGCGAAAAATCCAAAACTTTTGCTCTGTGATGAGCCAACCGGAGCACTCGATTATAATACCGGAAAAGCCGTTTTGAAATTGTTGCAGGACACTTGCCGCGAAAAGGGGAAAACAGTCGTGGTCATCACACATAACCAGGCACTCACGGCGATGGCAGACCGCATCATCACAGTAAAGAGCGGAACAGTCATGTCCATGAAAAAAAATGAGCACATTGTAGATATTGCAGATATAGAGTGGTAGACGGTTATGAGATCAATGATTTGGAAATCAACATTCAGGGAAATAAAACAAAGTCTCGGCCGTTTTCTTGCCATCTTAGCTATTGTTGCGCTGGGAGTCGGATTTTTTGCAGGATTGAAAGTTACACAGTCCGCCATGTTAAAAACGGCGCAGCGTTATTTTGACAGGACAGATCTTTATGATTACCGCCTGATCTCTACGGTTGGTTTTTCAGAGGACGAAGTGGACATCATAAAAAAACAAAAAGATGTCAAGGCGGCGGAGGGAGCAGTCACGTTTGATATTATCTGTGAGAGCGGTGGAAAAGAGCACGTGTTAAAAATGCACAGTATCACAGAGAATGTCAACCGGCTGGTGCTTGTGGCTGGCGAATTGCCCCAGAATGCAGGAGAGTGTGTGGTGGACTCTAATCTTTACGATGCCTCCATGATCGGAAAAATGCTCAAGCTTTCGGATGGCAATGATGAGGAGAATTTAGAACATTTTTCAAACCGTGAGTACAAGGTCACCGGAATTGTGCAGTCACCGTTGTATTCGCAGTTTGAGAGAGGAAGTACATCACTCGGCAATGGCAGGGTAAGCGGATTTGTCTATCTTTTGCCGGAGGGATTTGCGGATGATTATTATACGGAAGTCTATGTGAAATTTGACTGCGATTTTCCACTGTACAGCGAAGAATATGATGCTTACATAGAACAAAAACAGAACGCGTGGGAAGCGCTGACAGAAGATCTTGCAGCGGAACGCTATCAGACGGTACGTTCAGAGGCAGAGACGAAACTGGCAGATGGGAAAAAACAGCTTGCGGAGAAAAAAGAAGAGACAAAGAGTCAGCTTGATGATGCGAAAATACAATTAGATGATGCAAAAAGTCAGATCGAGGACGGCGAAAAGCAGCTTGCGGATGCAAAGAAAAAATTAGAATCTGCCCCGGAAGAATTAGAAAAAAAAGAGGCAGAACTGACGGAAGCTAAAAAAGCGATCCAGGAGAAAGAAACACAATTAGATCAGGCGGAGGTTGCACTTGGAATCGGTTATGCGCAGGGAGTCGGACAGATTTCGAAGGCATTGAATGGAATTTCTGAGGGGATGTTTTCCGGGAATGACAATCAGGGAAATGGTGCGGCAGGCAGTTTTTCTTCTGGAGATGCATTAGCGGACGCAGGATCACAGATCGCAGATGCAAAGGCACAAATTGCAGATGGAAGAACACAGATTGCAGAGGCTAAAAAGCAGATCGAGAGTGGAGAGAGTGCCATTGCAAAAGCAAAAAAACAGTTGGAAGAGTCTAAAACACAGATTGCGGAAAAAGAAGCAGAATTAGCGGATGCGAAAACACAGTATGAAAATGGAAAAAAGGAATATGAGGACGGACTTTCCACTTATAATGAGGAAATAGAAAAAGCTGAGAAAAAGATCAGTGATGGCGAGAAAACCTTAAAAGAATTAAAAGATCCTGACACCTATGTGCTCGGACGTGATACCAATGTGGGCTATGTCTGCTTTGAGAGCGATTCCGGTATTGTGGACGGAGTTGCCGATGTGTTTCCGATTTTCTTCTTTTTAGTGGCTGCACTTGTGTGTGTGACGACGATGAACCGTATGGTCGAGGAACAGCGGACACAGATCGGTGTGTTAAAGGCACTTGGTTACAGTGAACATACCATCATGGCAAAATATATGTTTTATTCCGGATCTGCAGCACTGACCGGATGTGTGGCAGGATTTGCGCTTGGAACGTTTCTGTTTCCGAAAGTAATCTGGTATGCGTACGGCATGCTTTACAAAATGGAGTCACTGGCGTATGTTTTTGACTGGAAGTTAGCGGTTATTTCCGTGACCGTATCACTGCTATGTTCGGTCGGCACCACATTTGTGTCCGTCCGGCGGGAATTGACAGAGGTTGCGGCAGAGCTGATGCGTCCGAAGACACCAAAAGCCGGAAAACGTGTATTCCTTGAATATGTGCCGTTTATCTGGAAGAAACTTAAATTTTTGCAGAAAGTATCCATGCGAAACATTTTTCGGTATAAAAAGCGGTTTTTTATGATGGTCGTTGGAATCAGCGGATGCAGCGCACTTTTAGTAACCGGATTTGGTGTACGTGATTCTGTGACGGGGATTATCACGCAGCAGTATACGCAGATACAGACCTATGATATCGGCATTACCTATTCATCGTCCGTCACACAGGAGCAGAAAGATGAACTGAAAAATAAGGAAAAAGATGGTGTAGAAAAATCTGTGTTTGTGGCAGAAAAGAGTATGGATTTAGTCGGCGGCGAAAAGACGAAATCCGTGAGTCTTGTCATTGCAGATCCGGATTCGGATATCACGCCGTTTATCAATTTACATACGGAAAATGAGGAACCGATCGCATTTCCGCAAAAGGGTGAGGCGGTTATTTCTGCAAAAGTAGCGGATGAACTTGGAATAAGGACAGGAGATACGGTGACGCTGCAGGATTCCGATATGAAAACAATTCAGGTAACCGTTAGCGGGATCTGTGAGAATTTTGTATATAATTATGTTTATTTATCGGCAGATACCTACGCGGAACAGATGAAAATGGAGCCGGAATACAAGAGTGCATTTGTCTGTATTTCAGAGAATACAGATGCACATTTGCTTGGAACATCCCTGATGGCGATGCAGGATGTAGCAGCGGTAAATATCTTACAGGATGATATGGAACGTTTTTCAAACATGATGGGAAGTATGGATCTGATCGTTGTGGTCATTATTTTGTGTGCGGCGGGGCTTGCATTTATCGTTTTATATAATCTGACAAATATTAATATTACAGAACGTGTGCGTGAGATCGCAACGATCGAGGTACTTGGTTTTTATGAGAATGAGACAGCTACCTATGTATTTCGGGAAAATACGATCCTGACATTCCTCGGGGCGTTAGCAGGGCTGGTGCTTGGCATCTTTTTACATCGTTTTGTCATGAGCCAGATTGTTGTGGATATGGTATCTTTTGATGTGCATGTGAAACCGGTCAGTTTTATATACAGTGTAGTGCTGACTATGGTGTTTACCTGGTTTGTGGATCGCCTGATGCGTAAGAAGATTAATGCGATCAGTATGACAGAGTCCTTAAAGAGTGTAGATTAAAAAATAGAGTTGGACGTTAATGTGGGAAAGTGTTATAGTTTATTTATAGAAAATGACGAAACAGGAGATGATACATATGGGAAAAATTATAACCATCGGACGTGAATTTGGCAGTGGCGGACGTGAGGTTGGAAAGAGACTTTCTGATGAACTGGGAATTGCCTATTATGATAATGAGATTATTACCGAGATTGCAAAAAGAACCAAACTTGCAGAGGGATATGTGCAGCATGTAATGGAGAATGGTCCGTCCGCACTGATGCCGATCACGATCGGAAGAACTTTTTATATGGGCGTAGATCCTGTGATGGAACAGAACAATGCGATTTATAGAGAGCAGAGTATTTTAGTGCAGGAACTTGCGGAAAAGTCAGATTGCGTGATCGTCGGAAGAAGTGCAGATTATATTCTGCGCGATAAAAATCCGCTGCGCCTGTTTATTTATGCGGACATGGAATCACGTATGGAACGCTGCAGAAAGCGTGCACCGGAACAGGAACATTTTACAGATAAAGAGTTAAGACGTCATATTCAGGATGTGGATAAGAGACGTTCTAAATATTATCAGTTCTTTACCGGACAGACATGGGGAGAGAAGTTAAATTATGATCTGTGCATCAATACTTCCGGTGCTAATATCGAGGAACTGGTAAAGGTGATTGCAAAGCTGGTAAAATAAACATCCGCGAAAAGAAAATCACGAATGTTGAAAAGACAAAATAAAAGAGCAGGGAGCACATGCAGGAATTTTATTTAAACAGTGCAAAAGGCTGGCTTAGAAAAAAGGAAGAAAAAGAGAAAGAAACAGAAAGTTCTGGAAAAATCCGTCTGATGGGATTATCTGAGTTTAAAGAGCTGGAAGGGGCATATCCTCACAAGCGTAATCTTTATCGCAGTATGAATCCCGTACAGTACTGCAAGGCAGAAAGTTATGGAGACTGCCTGTTTGGGACAATGAAGATACCGCGTGTCCTAAAAGGAAAAGTGACATATATCGTATTTGGATTTTATCTGAGGGGCGATGAACTGTTGCTGATTGATGACGGCAGTTTTTTAAAGACATGTCTTGGAAAGCTGGAAAAAATGATACCGGCAGAATGCAGCACGGAAATAGAGGTAAGCATGCATCAGCTCCTTGTTATGATTTTTGAAATGCTGATTGAGGATGATGTGATCTATCTGCAACAGCAGGAAGAAAAACTTGCCTCGATTGAGGAAGAACTTTTAAAGAAGATCCCGGAGCATTTTTATGAGATCATACTCCAGTACCGGAAGCGTTTCTCGGCATACCATGCATATTACGAGCAGCTTGTCAATCTGGCTGACTCAATGCAGAGTGATTTTGGACAGATCCTGACGGATAAGGAACGTTCACTCTGGCAGCTTTACGCAAACCGTGTGGAGCGTTTACATGACCATGTGGAGCTTTTACGGGAGTATTTAGTGCAGATCCGGGAATTGTATCAGTCATTGATCGATGTGCAGCAGAATAAGGTTATGAGTATTCTGACGGTTGTTACAACGATATTTTTACCGTTGACGCTGATCGCAGGATGGTATGGGATGAATTTCCCTAATATGCCGGAGTTCGGATGGAAATACGCATATCCGGTTGTCATCATCATCAGTATCTGCATCATTGCAGGGGAGATCATTTATTTTAAGAAAAAGAAAATGCTTTAAGCAGGAGAGATTTTGCGTATCAAATGAAATATGTGTGAATGAAAATCCGGAAATGGAGAGGAATCTTTGTTTCCGGATTTTTAAATTCATAGGATTCGGGTGTCAAAAGGTGGCTCTTAAATTTTTGATTGGCAAATTGTACAAAGCAGTGCCTATTTTGTTCCGTTGTCCGAAAATAAGAAAAAACAATATGTCAAAGTGTATCATGCCGGAATATATTAGAATAAGAATGGATCAAAGAAGCTGTCAGTATGGCTTATGAGAATATAAAAAGACTGCCGAGCGAAGCGAGTGTAGATCGAGATCATGAAGCAACGCTTCATGATATAAAAAGACTGCCGAGCGAAGCGAGTGTAGATCGAGATCATGAAGCATTGCTTCATGATATAAAAATTTCAGGCATTACAAAAAGTTTTTATAATAATGGGGAGATGCGTCAGGTTCTCCGTCCGATAGATATTTTTATACCGCACGGAAAATTTGTGTCGATTATTGGCCCGAGTGGATGTGGAAAATCAACGTTATTTAACATTGTAGCAGGTCTTTTACCGCCTACGTCGGGAGATATTACGATTGGAGGAAAAAGTATTTTGGGAGAGAAAGGTTATGTTGGGTATATGCTGCAAAAAGATATGCTTCTCCCATGGCGTACGATCATCGACAACATTATCTTAGGACTTGAGATAAAGGGGATACCCAAAAGGGAAGCGAGAAAACAGGCATTTCCGCTGATGGAAAAGTATGGACTTTCAGGATTTGAAAAGAATTATCCATGCGAGTTGTCCGGTGGAATGCGGCAGAGAGCAGCACTTCTGCGCACACTTTTGTATGACAGGGAGATTATTCTGTTAGATGAACCGTTTGGGGCACTGGATGCGCAGACGAGATTGTCCATGCAAAATTGGCTGTTAGAGATCTGGGAAGATTTTCAGAAGACGGTTTTATTTGTGACACATGATATAGATGAGGCGATTTATCTGTCAGATATCATTTATGTTTTTTCGGAACGTCCCGGTTATGTAAAAGAAAAAATTAATGTTAATTTAAAACGTCCAAGAAAGCAGGAGGATATGCTGAATGCGGATTTCTGGGATTTAAAACAACATTTGACAGGAGGGATGTCTGATGGAAAAAAAGGCGTATGAATCATATTATTATGAGCCGAAATCAATAGGGGCAATGCAGTCTGATAGAAAGGAAATATTAAGGCAGAAAAAACAGAAAAAAGGCGTCCGGGCCGGGAGAATCCTATTTGGAATTGCAATTCTGATCTTGTGGGAAGTGAGTGCTGCATGTGGTTGGATCGATGATTATTACTGGAGTTCCCCGTCATTGATCGCACAGACTGCAATCGTTCAGTGGAGAGAAAAAAATCTGGCATATGATATCTATTTTACGTCGATGTCTACGATCGGCGGTTTTTTGGCAGGAACATTAGGAGGTGCAGTTTTAGGATTGTCTTTCTGGTGGTCAAAGACATTTGCAAAAATTTTTGAACCGTATCTTGTGGTGTTTAATGCAGTTCCTAAACTGGCGCTTGCACCAATTTTAATTGTGTTGTTTGGAATCGGATTTTCGTCCAAAGTGATACTGGCATTTTTAATGACGGTAATATCCTGTGCACTTGCGACGGTCAGTGGGGTGGAAAACGTGGATACGTCGATGGAAACTCTGCTTTATTCGCTGGGGGCTACCAGATGGCAGGTGTTTGGAAAAGTCGTGGTTCCGTCAGTGCTTCCATGGATGCTTGGAAGCCTTCGGATTAATATTTCCTTGGCACTTGCCGGGGCAATCGTCGGCGAATTCATTGCATCGGGGCACGGACTCGGCAGAATGGTCATCTATGCGGGAACTATTTTAGATACCACATTAGTATGGGTGGGGGTCATTGTGCTGTCGGTCCTGGCAATGGTAATGTATTTTGCTGTGGTGGAACTGGAAAAATGGATGACGGAACATTTGGCGATTTATCGTAAAGCGTGAGGATGACACCAGCCATTATGTTGAGAGACACCTTTGGGCACCTGAGTCCATATTATAATAAAAAATGGGTCGAAATGTTTAAAAGAAAAATGTTAAAGAGAAAATGGTTTAATTGTTTAGCATGCGTTGTATTTGCAGCAAGTTTATTTGTGATGGCATGCACTGGAGGAAAGACGGAACAAAAGAGTGAGGAACTCAAAAAGATTGTGATTGCAGAGCCGTTACATTCGATCGGGTATCTTCCACTTTATATCGGGCAGCAGGAGGGATTTTTTGAGGAGGAAGGACTTGATGTGGAGGTGATACAGGCTACGGGCGGTTCGCATGTTACGTCAGTGATGAGTGGAGATGCGTGGGGCGTGATCGGTGGAGTGGATTCGAATGCGATTCCGAACGCATCCGGGAACTGTCCCGATCCGGTGATCGCTGTCTGTAACTGTGTGAACCGTGCCAATGTGTATCTGTGTGCAGCGGTTGGCGAAGAATATACGGGGAGCACAAACGAGGAACTTGCACAGTATTTAAAAGGGAAAAAAATCAACTCCGGCAGATTTGGCGGCAGTCCGAATTTATGTGTGCGCTATCTTTTACTTTCACTTGGACTTGATCCGGATAAGGATGTTGTGATGGTGGAACCGGCAGATATGTCTACTTCGGTTGCAGTGGTACAGAGCGGTCAGGCAGACATCTCCTGGGCAGCGGAACCGCAGATCATTGACGGCATGAAATCAGGTGTATGGACGGACGCATTTTATCAGTTTACAGATTTAGGAGACTATGCATACTCTGTGCTCAGTGTGTCACAGTCAACGATCCGGAATGATCCAAAGACGGTACAGTGCTTTGTCAATGCAATGTTAAAATCGCTTTTGGCAGCACAGGATAAAGAAATTGCAGTCCGTGCTGCCGGAAAGGAATTTCCAACCACGCCGACCGGGGACATCGAAGCTGCGATAGAACGTGCTTATAAGGATGAACTCTGGAGTGTCGATGGAATCATCACACCGGAGGCAGTAAAAAATGATATGGAAGTATCCATTGCATCTGATGTATATCAGGGCACCTATCAGTATGAAGAACTGGTAGATATGCAGTTCGTCGAAAATGTGAAAAAGGAAAATGGAAGAAGGTAGGGAGAGAATAAAATATTTGCAGATTTCCGGTGCTTTTCTACGGCACCGGAAATTTGTGATACCGGCTGACAGATCTTCCATTCACAACACTCCAGTACACCTTTTACGGTCAAAACGTCACAAAGAAAATTTCGCAAATTTTCGGGACAAATCCTCCATATTATAGTATAATAACGGTACTAAAGTAATATAAACGAAAAGTACACAGGAAAAGGAGAAAAAATATGATGAATCCGGCTTCAATTATGAAGATCATGAATGCCAAAAATAAATTCACGGCAAATCACCCGAAATTTGTTGCCTTTTTAAACGCAGTATTTTCCACCGGCATCACAGAGGGAACGATCATTGAGATCACCGTGACAAAGCCGGGAGAGGAACCGATCACCACGAATATGAAAGTGCAGCAGTCGGATCTCGACCTGTTACAGGAATTACAGGACATTGCAAAAATGTAAAACAGAAATGGAGAAGCACATGTTAGGAAAAAAGATTTCTTATCGGATCAATGGAAGTACAGTAGAATTTGAATTTGAACATGGAACGGCGTATGTTACGGCAGTCACAGATACGATCATGAATGTATTTGTTCCGTATCAGTCGAAAACCCACCGTTCGAAGGCGATCGAGGGAGATAAAAGACTTCCGGTCAACGTAAAAGTCTCTGAGGAAGACGGGGCAGTACAGATTAAAACAGATAAGCTGACAGCCAAAGTATATGATGATTTCCTGATCGATTTTTATAAAAAAGACGGTACACTTTTATGCGCAGATTTCAGAGGAGAGCGCAGGAAGAAAACAAAATTAAGCGATGAAGCACTTGCAACGTTAGAGTCTGAGGGACATGCTGTATCTGCGGAGGGTGAAAAAGAAGATCCCGTTATGGTCGTAAAGCAGATGACCGGTGATGAAAAATTCTATGGACTTGGGGATAAGACAGGTGTTTTAAATAAAAGAAATTATGAGTATGAAAACTGGAATTCCGATCTGCCACAGGCACATACCGATGATTTTAAGGCATTATATAAATCCATTCCGTTTTTGATCACGCTAAAAAATATGGGTGTATTTGGAATGTTCTTTGACAACACTTACAGATCGCATGTCAATCTTGGAAAAGAAAATGACGCTTACTATTATTACAGTGCGGCGAACGGAAATCTCGATTATTATTTTATTTCCGGAGAGAAAATGACGGATATTGTGGAGGGTTATACTTATCTGACAGGAAAAACACCGTTACCGCAGTTATGGACGCTTGGACACCACCAGTCGAGATGGGGTTATATGTCAGATGATGATATCAGACGTGTGGCACACAAATACAGGGAATTAAAAATCCCATGTGATACGATCCATTTTGATATTGATTATATGGATGGATACCGCGTATTTACCTGGAATGAAAAAGATTTTGGAAAACCGGGGGCAATCATAAAAGAAATCGCAGAGGATGGTTTTAAGGTTGTCTGCATCATTGATCCGGGTGTGAAATTAGATCCGGGATATGCAAAATATGATGAAGGAATCGCGAATGATTATTTTGCAAAAACACCGGAAGGGGAAGTATATGTCAATGAAGTATGGCCGGGTGAAGCGGTATACCCTGATTTTGGAAAACCGGATGTAAGAAAATGGTGGGCAGAAAACCAGAAATTCTTAGTGGATCTTGGTGTCCGTGGAACGTGGAATGATATGAACGAGCCTGCAAGTTTCCGCGGAGAACTTCCACAGGATGTCGTCTTTACGGACGAGGATCAAAAGACAGATCATGCGGCAATGCATAATGTTTATGGTCATTTGATGTCAAAGGCTACCTATGAGGGATTAAAGGAAGCTGATGGAAGAAGACCTTTCGTGATCACAAGAGCATGTTATGCAGGAACACAGAAATACTCTACCGTATGGACAGGAGATAACCAGAGCCTCTGGGCACATCTTAGAATGGCAGTTCCACAGCTCTGCAATCTCGGTATGAGTGGAATTGCATTTGCAGGAACGGATGTCGGTGGATTTGGTGCAGACTGTACACCGGAATTAATGTGCCGCTGGGTACAGGTCGGTGCATTTTCTCCACTGTTCCGGAATCATTCTTCCATGGGAAGTACATTCCAGGAACCATGGCAGTTTGATGAAGAGACAATCCGTATTTACCGCAAATTTGTGGAATTAAGATATCAGTTACTCCCATATCTGTACGATCTGTTCCGTGAATGTGAACTGACCGGACTGCCGATCATGCGTCCTCTGGTTTTACATTATGAGAATGATCCGGAAGTCTGGAACTTAAATGGAGAATTTTTAGTTGGAGAGAATCTTCTTGTTGCACCTGTTTTAGAGCAGGGAGAGACGAAAAAGATTGTATATCTTCCGGAAGGTACCTGGTATGACTATGAGACAAAGAAACCATATCAGGGAAAACAGTATTACATGGTAGATGCACCGCTTGATACTTGTCCGATGTTTGTGAAAGAGGGTGGAATGATCCCGACTTATGAACTGGCACAGTATGTTGGCGAAAAACCGTATGACACTTTAAAACTGCGTGTGTATCCGGGGAATGGAACCTATCTGCATTATCAGGATAACGGAGAGGATTTTGCTTATCGTGACGGTGCTTATAATGTGTATGAGTTTACACATGAAGATGACGAAAAAGAGGCATCCGTGCAGATGAAAAAAGAAGGTTACACAAAATACAAAAATATCCTTTTTGAATAAGTTTTACAATATGACTGAAATAACACAAAAGTTTTTCTGCCGCATATGATATAGAGATGTTAGTGACAGGAGTAATGTGTGGACTATAATCAGGAACAGTTTTTCCGTATGCAGATGGATGTACCGAAAATGCCTTTTTACATGAGCTATCCGATGCAGAATCTGTATCTGACGGAAATGGAATATGAAAAAGATATGGAACGCATGAAGGAACTTTATCCGAAAGAGGTAAAGACGATCCTTTCCTATGTGGAAGATGAGTGCGACAAGATGGAGTATGAGGGAAGCCTGATGTTTGACGAGTATCCGGACCGCCTGATGTTAGAACAGGTGGTAGAACGGATCTACCGCAATGTGGCAGGGGAAGAAAAGAATGTTGAGGCAGAACAGTATTGGGGTGGAATGAATCCACCGCCGGGACCGGGGATGCCGCCCCCGCCACCACCGGGACCGGGGATGCCACCTCCTCCACCTCCTCGAGGACGCAATGATATGCGCAGCCTGATCGGGGTATTGTTAAATAATGAGATGTATAGACGGCGCTGCAGACACAGAAGATGCAGACGCTGGTGGTAAAACAAATGTTACAGAAAATGGGCAGGTCAGTACACTGCCCATTTTTATTATCGGAAAATGCATCCGGCAGATTTCCTTTCTTAAAATTTCAAAAAGAATCGGTAATAGGCATTGCGGATTTTTGGGAAAATGCATACAATATATCTGTCGCTTTTTTTCGGGTTTCATAAGAAAACAATAGAATGCACGCTCTGCGAACATTCTATTGTCATGAATTACAAAGAGAGCGGTTTTAACTTGGAAAATTATATTTGATTCACATAGAGTAAGGAGACAATATCGTGCAGAAAGGTGCAATTAAGGCAGTTGTGCTGACCGTCGTTTTTTTTGTGGCAGTCGGAGTATTTAGTATGATGACAAATCATGTCAATGAAGATCTGACAACAGAGATGAAAAATGCCACATTACCGGTCATTACATTAGAAAGCAATGAACAGGAAATCAATGAATTATATGGATACCGGACGAAGATGAATGCTGCTAGTATGCGCGATACGATCACACCGATCGGAAAAGACAGAAAGCTTCCGGTTACGATCCAGACATATGAGACGAGCATAGATGCTATCTCTTATGAAATACGAAGTCTTGATGGGGAGAGATTGATCGCGAATGCAGATGTCAGCTCCTATGATGAGAAAAAAGGTACGATCAGGGCAGAACTTGAAATCCAGAATCTGCTTCAGGAGGGAGAAGAATACTTACTGCTCATTAATTTAGAGAGCGGAAATGATGTGATTTATTATTATACGAGGATTGTTGAGCTGCCAAATGCACATGTCGATGAATCCTTAAAATTTGTAAAAGAGTTTCATAATACCACGTTTAACAGTGAGACATCAGGAACACTTTCGACCTATATGGAAAAAACAACCGGAGACAATACTACATTACAGTTTGTTTCATTAAATTCTTCGTTAAAACAGCTCGCCTGGGCGGATTTTAACGGAGAGAGGTTAACAACACCGGTGCCATCGATAAAAGAGATTACAGACACTTATAACGTGATCGTGCTGAATTACGTTGTGACGAGTATCGGGGAAGGTGGCGAGAGCGAGTACTATAATGTGGAAGAATATTACCGGGTACGTTATACAAGTAACCGGATGTATCTGCTCAATTTTGAACGCCGCATGAATCAGATCTTCCGCGGGGAAAATGCAAGCTTTTTTGATAATTATATTGAACTGGGAATACGCTCCGGAAATGTGGAATATCAGGCAAATGAAACGGGAACCACAGTTGCATTTGTGCAGGAGGGCGAACTCTGGAGTTATAATGAGACGGAAAATACACTTGCGAAAGTGTTTAGTTTCCGCGGGTATGAAGGAATTGACAGCCGCGAAAATTATGGGGAACATGATATTAAGATTGTCAGGATCGATGAGGCGGGAAGTCTTGATTATATTGTATATGGTTATATGAACCGTGGAAACCATGAGGGTGAAGTGGGAATTGAAGTCAATCATTATGACAGCCTTTCAAACACAAACGAGGAACTGGCATTTATTTCTTCCGATAAATCATACGAAGTCATGAAATCCGAGCTTGGTCAGCTGATGTATGTGAATGAGGGCGGAGAATTATATTTAATGGTGAATAGCAGTGTATATGGAATTGATCTTGGTACGCTGGAGATGAAAGAACTGATCAAGGGATTAGACAAAGAAATATATGCAGTTTCGGAATCTGACCGTTATTTTGCATGGACGAAGGACAGCCAGAACGGACAGAGTGACACGATCTCAATCATTAATTTTTCCAATGAAAAAACAGCCACTATAACAGAGGGCAGTGGAAAATATGTAAAACCGCTTGGATTTATGGGAGATGATTTTGTATATGGTGTAGCGAATGCGGCGGATGTATCAACAGAGGCTGCAGGAAATGTAATCTTCCCGATGTACCAGATTAAAATTTTAGATGTATCATCCGATACACCGTCCGTTTTAAAGACATACGAAAAAAATGGATATTATGTTTCCGGGGTTGATATTGAAGATTATACCATGTACTTAAACCGTATACAGTATAATGGAACCGCATATGTGGATGCAGATCAGGATATGATCATGAACCGGGAGGGAGATGGAAATAAAATAGTTTCTATTGTAAGCAGCAGTTCTGACAGCAAAGAAACTCAGTATGAAATCTCTCTGTCGGAAAATGTGGGAGAGAAAGCACCGAGGCTGCTGACTCCAAGAGAAACCATATTAGAGCAGGATCGCACACTCACGCTTGAGGATCAGGGGGATAATGGAAAATATTATGTTTATGTAAAGGGTGATGTGGTTTATACCACAGATCAGGTGGCAGATGCGATCACAAAAGCAAATGAAAAAATGGGAGTCGTGGTAGGAGAGAATCAGGAATATATCTGGAAGCGTTCCAGAGATGCGATCAAACCGGCTCTTTCCGATATCGCAGTTGGCGCGGAAGATGCTTCTTCCGGCAGTATTGCACAGTGTATCAATGCAATGCTTGAGAAGGAGGGAATTAATATCAGTGTAAGTGCATTGATTGCAGGTGGTGAAACACCGAAGAATATTTTGAGTAATACGATGAAAGATGCCAGAATTTTAGATCTGACCGGATGCAGTGTGGAGGAAGTCCTTTACTATGTAAGTTGTGGTAATCCTGTATTTGCAATGACAGGAAGCAATGAAGCCGTACTGGTGGTAGGATATGATGCCAATAATGTTATTATTTTTGCCCCATCATCTGAAAGTAATTTTAAACAGAGCATAACGGAGGCAGATGAAGTGTTTAAGGCAGCTGGAAATGTTTTCTTCACATATTTGAAATAAATCAGAAGGCATCTGATTGCAGGCTTTAAATGTGTTTATGAAAATAAATACATGAAAAAAACAAGAAAACTGCATAAAAAAACAGTGCTTCCATAGAATAGTTCGTTGAACTTTAACAGATTTAAGAGAGATGTATTGCAAATTAAAGTCGAATGGGTTATATTTTGAGAAGTACTTGAAAAGAGGAAGAGGATGAATATGAGCAGAAAAGAAGTAGTGGTTTCGAATGTTTCAAAAGAACATGATAATCCAATTGCAGAACTGGTTCAGGTGGCATGCCGCTTTGACAGTGAGATTATCCTTGAGAGCAATAACCGCCGGATCAATGCAAAGAGTATCATGGGAATCATGGCATTTAATCCTTCAAAGGGTATGACAGTGAATATTGTTGCAGAAGGAAGCGATGAAGAAGAAGCATTAGACGCAATGGAAAAGTTTTTAGTTTGTGAGTAATTTTTGTTGAGGAGGGAATTCATTATGGCAAAAGGAATCGTAGCAAAAAATAATGCAGCCAATGCAGAAAAGATTAATCAGGTAAAAGCAGCAGAGCCGAAGACAAACGAGAAGACCGGAGAAGTCTTACAGGCAGCAAAAAATGTAGCGGTGGCAGCAAAAACAGCAGTGAAAGAATCTGCATCTGAGGTGAAAGCAGCAGTAGCAGAGAAGACCACAGCAGTAAAAGAAGCTGTAGAAGAAAAAACAGCAGTAAAGACAGAGACAGTAAAAGAGGCAGCAGCTGAGACAAAAGAGACAGTAAAACCTGTAAAAGAAAAGAAACCGTCAAGAGCAGCCAAAAAAGCAGCGAAAGCAGCAAAAGAAGAATTAAAACCGGAAGTATATATCCAGTATCAGGGGAATGAAGCGATTGTTGCAGAAGTGATCGAGAAAGCAAAAAGTGAATTTGTTGCAGATGGCCACAGAGCATCATCGATCAAGAGCCTTCAGGTATATTTAAAACCGGAAGAATTTGCAGCTTATTATGTGATCAACCAGAAGTTTGCAGGAAGAGTTGATCTGTTTTAGAAGCGTTTGTCAGACAGACTTACATAGAAATGAGATAAGAAGAAACCGTTGTACAAGTGGGTATGGCGGTTTCTTTTTAATTCATAGGACGTAATGTCCTATGAATTAAAAAAGCCGGCACAAAAAGTACCGGCTTTTTAATATTCAGGATCAATTATTTCTGCTCTGCTTTGTATTTAGATACCAGACGTTCGATTCTGTCATACGGGTTTAACAGATCGCTGATGGAAGAATCATGGTTTAAGGTATCAATGATATAAGCAATGTATTTACTCATGTCACAGCTGATGTAATATGGTTTGGATAAGAGTTCCGGTGTCTGATAGGTAAGGTTAGTGGTAACGACTTTGTAGATCGTTCCATCTGCAACTGCCTGATCAAATTTCTCTAAACCATTTGTGAAGAGTCCGAAAGTTGCAACAACGAAGATACGGTTTGCTTTACGTTTCTTTAATTCTGTTGCAACATCGATCATACTTTCACCGGAAGAGATCATATCATCGATAATGATAACGTCTTTTCCTTCAACGGAGGAACCTAAGAATTCATGTGCAACGATCGGGTTGCGTCCGTCTACGATACGGCTGTAATCACGTCTCTTATAGAACATACCAACATCTAATCCGAGAACACTTGCAAGATATACAGCACGATTGGTACCGCCTTCATCCGGGCTGATTACCATCATGTGGTCAGAGTCGATTTTTAAGTCAGTTACTTCACGTAAGATTCCTTTTACAAACTGGTAGGCAGGCTGTACTGTCTCAAATCCTTTTAATGGGATCGCATTCTGCACACGTGGGTCATGTGCATCAAATGTGATGATGTTATCTACGCCCATTGCAGTCAGTTCCTGTAATGCTAAAGCACAGTCTAAAGATTCACGGGAAGTACGTTTGTGCTGACGGCTTTCATATAAGAAAGGAATGATGACTGTGATGCGTCTTGCTTTACCGCCGACGGCTGCGATAATACGTTTTAAATCTGCGTAGTGGTCATCCGGTGACATATGGTTCTGATGGCCGCATACAGAGTAGGTAAGGCTGTAATTTGTCACATCGACCATCAGGTACAGATCGTATCCACGGACAGACTCTTTGATCACACCTTTTGCTTCACCGGTTCCAAAACGCGGAACAGCGGTAGAGATGATGTAAGAATCGCGGCGGTAATCCTTAAAGGCAAGATCAGATGCATGCTGATGCTGTCTTTTTTCTCTCCAGCCAACCAGATACTTGTCTACTTTCAGACCAAGCTCTTTGCAGCTCTCAAGCGGGATCAGACCAAGTGCTCCATCAGGTAAGGTTTCTAGGTTTCTTTCATCGTTTGGCATTGAATGGTTCCTCCATAAAAATTTGTTTACATGTATTTCAATAGATTGCTCTAATTGAAGGCAGAAAATGTATCCTATGTTTATAGGAAGGTCAGCGTCTTCGTTTCTGCATCCGGATATCTTCCCCGAATAATTTGATCAGAACATAATTATCCATGATTCTCGATAAAATTCGTTCCGAATACAGATCGGTAAGCTGTGATAATCCAAGGTTTGTGGAAATGATGGTTGATTTCCGGTGCAGTATCCTTTCGTTTAAGCACAAAAACAACTGGGAAGTTGTAAAAGAATTTGTCAGTTCTGTGCCAAGATCGTCGATGATCAGAAGATCACAGGTGAAAATATTTTCATTTGCGGCAATGGCTTCCTCATCTTTTGCAAATACACCCTTGCTTAATATATCAAATAATTGGAACGCCGTAAAGTAAATTACAGAATGACCGTGGTCCATCAGCTCTTTTGCAACGCAGTTTGACAGAAACGTTTTGCCGATACCGGTATCTCCGTAAAAGTAAAGATTGGAAAAAGTATCATCAAAGTGATCGATAAAGTCATGACATTTGGCAACGGCATCTTTTGCTGTTACCAAAGATGATAACCCGGTTGCAGGGTTTATGTCTTTATCAGAATAATAGTCAAAAGAAAATGTGGAAAAATTCTCACGGAGCAGGATGCTTTTTAAATTCGACTGGGTATAGACCAAATCAATCGCAGCCTGCGTAAAACAGTGGCAGCGTTTTCCGTCGATAAAACCGGTATCTTTACAATCCGGGCATTCGTAAGAGGTCTTAAGATAATCAGCAGAAAACCCTGCTTTTTTCAGAAGATCCTTTTTCTCACTGCGGTAGGAGGCAATCTGTTCTTTCAGGGTATTAAGAGCCATGGTATCACCGTCTAAGAGCTTTTTTGCCTGTGCAACGGAGCAGGTCGCAATGGCATCGTCAATCTCGCGGAGACGCGGGATCTTAATGTAGGCATAGCGGGTCCGTTCTTCCCTGTCATGTTCATTTTTTAACTGCCGGGCATCATATGCCCGTATAATCTCATCATATTGCGAATTTGTCAGAGGCATGTTCTTATCCTAATCTCCATTTTTGCCTGTTTTAGTATGAAGACAATGTTTTCACACTACTCTATGGTATCAGTGTTTTGAATTGGTTGTCAGTAACATTTTTTCAAGCTCATCATATTCATAGGAGCGTTGTCCGATGCTTGTAAACTTGTTTTTGGGACCGGCAGCCTCCTGTGCAGATGTTTTTGCACGCTCTTTATGTTCAAGATTTAAACGTTTTACATCTTCCATGGTATGTACGTTTAATTTACGCCAGTTCGAGAGCATTTTATCGGTATAAGGAAAACTAGGCTGGTGGATGCTCTGTATGGTCTGCTGACATGCAGCACAGATGATGTCGATCGAAAAACCATACTCACAACGCCATTTTTCAATATAGTCTGTCTCGGATGGAACCAGATTCCTTCCGGTAATTCCAAAAGAACGCATTACTGCATAGTAAGCCGGACTGTGGATCTTTGCTTCCTGTTTGGCTGCAGTTACAGTCCGGATGCCGCTTTCTGCCCATTTTAACGCCGTAGCTTCGATGTAACGGATAGCGGTATGATTTTTACTCACACAGTATTCCACCAGATATTCGATCAGATCCGGTGAAAAAGAAAGCTCTTCGTATAAATATAAAAGAGTATTTGTGTCGGTCTGGCTGAGCGGGCGTCCGAGATAGCGTTCGGTAATAAAAAGAAGTTCTACAATCTGGTCATTTTCCTGAAATTGTTTCAATTCATCACGGGTGTAATCTCGCTTTGGAGGAAAACTTTCCGTATTTGCAGAAGGAATGTTATCATCGTCTGTGGAAATGCGGGCATCCTCAGAGGTGGAGATGCCGTCTGCTGATAATGCTTCGGCGGAAGTATCATGTTCCGTAAATTCATCGTCTGCGCCCGTTTTATCTCTGGAGGCAGAATCAATCAGACAGATACCTGTGAGGTTGTGCTCCGTGTCATATTCCAAACGCAGCAGATGCATGCGTTCCCAGTAACTTAGGGCACGTTTGACATCTTTTTCCGTGTGTTCAAATTTATCTGCAATCGAAGAAATCGAAAAAGCGGAATCCGGGGCATTCATCAGACGCAGCAGATAAAGATAGATTTTTACAAATTCTCCGTTTGCGTCAGACATATATTCATCAATAAAAATATTTGATACACTTGTGGCAGAAGATGCACTGTCACTGTGGATTAGTATTTTAGCCATGAAGGAAAACCTCTTTCGATAATATTCTAAAAGTATAAGTATAAATCTTTGTTGCGCCACAAATTATAGCATAGGAAAAGAAAAAAGAGAAGAACATTTTTGAATACAAACGCTGTAAAATCAAGGGCTGCGGGGAATGTGGATAATGTGGATAAAAAAGTGGATTCAAAAAAACGGAAGTTATGGCAACTGTGCCGGAATACAGAAAATAAGGGGGGATAAAAGAAAACGAAATGACAAAACGGGTATGTGTTATGTTAACAAAAAAATCCACATTCGATGGTTGAAGTTTTCCCCAATCGAATGTGGATAATGTGGATAACTTATCGACCAAGAAGATGTTCACCCACGTTTACGATATCTCCGGCACCCATAGTTATCAACAGATCACCGTTTATACAATTTTTTAATAAAAATTTTTCAATTTCTTCAAAAGAAGGAAAATAGTAGCATTCTGTTCCTTTTTCCTTTAATTTTTCAAGAATGTCTCTGGAGCTGACTCCATAAGTATTTTTTTCACGGGCAGCATAGATATCGGCAAGAACGACCACGTCTGCCATGGACAGTACATCTGCAAAATCATCTAAAAATGCTTTTGTCCTGGAATAGGTGTGCGGCTGGAAAGCTAAGACCAGACGTTTATGTGGATAATTTTTTGCAGCGGTCAATGTTGCACGGATTTCCGTCGGATGATGAGCGTAATCATCAATGATGGTCACACCGTCCACACATCCTTTGTACTGGAATCGGCGGTCAGCACCTCCGAAAGCGGATAATCCGGCAAGGATCGCATCCTTTGAAATGCCAAGGTCAAGGGAGAGTGCGATCGCTGCAAGTGCATTTGATACGTTGTGCATGCCCGGAACATGAAGTTTTACATTCATAACCGGAGTACCGTGATGCATTGCCGTAAAGGAAGCACATGCTGTTTCGTCAAATGTGATGTCAGCAGGATAATAGTCACAGGATTCATTCAGACCGAAGGTGATCACCTGTGGACATAAGCCGTCTGTGAGTTCCGTGTAGTTTTCAATCCCGCCGTTTATGATGATCGCACCGTCTTTTTTTGTATTTCCTGCAAATTTTCGGAATGAATTGCGGATGTCCTGAATATCTTTAAAGAAGTCAAGGTGTTCCGCTTCCACGTTTAAGATAACACTGTATCGTGGATAAAAATGGAGAAAACTGTTGGTATATTCGCATGCTTCGGATACGAAAATATCGGACTTGCCTACTTTGATATTTCCTTCGATGGCTTTTAAAATTCCACCGACGGAAATGGTAGGATCAGCCTTTGCAGCAAGAAGAATCTGGCTGATCATGGAGGTGGTCGTCGTCTTCCCGTGTGTGCCGGCAACCGCAATGGAATGGTTGTAATTGTCCATAATCTGGCCAAGCAGTTCGGCACGGCTTAACATCGGGATCCCGCGTTCTTTTGCGGCTGCATATTCCGGATTGTCTTCCCGGATGGCAGCGGTGTAGACGATAAGATCAATGCCATCGATGAGATTTTCGGCCTTCTGACCGTAAAAAATATGGGCACCCATGTGCTCTAAATGTCTGGTCAGTTCAGATTCCTTTGCGTCGGATCCCGAGATGGTAAAATGTTCTTCTAAAAGTATTTCAGCAAGACCACTCATGCTGATACCGCCGATTCCGATAAAATGGATGTGCAGCGGCTGGTTGAAATCGATTTTATACATTTATTGATACCTGCCTGTTTCATTAATAATTCTGTTTGTTTCATTATACCCGTATAGAATGAATTTGCAAATTCTTTTGGGGAAAAATCTTTTCGACAGAAAAAATGAATTGTAGATAAAATTTTATCAATTTGTGCAATGTGTCAAAAATATGTAAAAACAGAAAAAAATATTGTGAAAAATGATGTACATATGATTGGAAGTGTGGTATAATTAAAAATACCAAAAGGAATAGATTGACTAGAAAGTGACGAGAGGTGATTGACGTGATTCGAAAAGAAATGATAGCCATGCTATTGGCGGGAGGACAGGGCAGCCGTCTTGGAGTGCTTACAGCAAAGGTTGCCAAACCGGCAGTTGCGTTTGGAGGAAAGTATCGTATTATCGATTTTCCGCTCAGCAACTGTATTAATTCAGGAATTGATACCGTTGGTGTTCTGACACAGTATCAGCCATTACGTTTAAATACCCATATCGGAATCGGTATTCCGTGGGATCTTGACCGTAACAATGGTGGTGTAACGGTTCTTCCACCTTATGAGAAGAGCAACAACAGTGAGTGGTACAGTGGAACAGCAAATGCAATCTACCAGAACATGAATTATATGGAGAGTTATAACCCGGAATATGTCCTGATCTTATCAGGTGACCATATTTATAAGATGGATTATGAGGTGATGCTCGATTTCCATAAAGAAAATCATGCGGATGTGACGATTGCAACGATGCCGGTACCAATCGAGGAAGCAAGCAGGTTTGGAATTGTAATTGCAGATGAAAATAAAAAAATACAGGATTTCGAGGAGAAACCGGCAGAGCCGAGAAGTAATCTTGCATCCATGGGAATCTATATTTTCAGCTGGAATGTTTTAAAAGAAGCATTGCATGCCATGAAAGACCAGAGTGGCTGTGATTTTGGAAAGCACATAATTCCATATTGTCATGAGAGAGGAAAACGTCTTTTTGCCTATGAATTTAACGGCTACTGGAAGGATGTTGGAACGCTGGGCTCCTACTGGGAAGCAAATATGGAACTCATCGATCTGATTCCGGAGTTCAATCTTTATGAGGAATACTGGAAGATCTATACAAAGAGCGATATCATTGAGCCGCAGTATCTGTCAGAAGATTCTGTGGTTGAGAAGAGCATCATCGGTGAGGGATCTGAGATCTATGGAGAAGTACATAGTTCTGTCATCGGTGCAGGTGTTACGATCGGTAAGGGCAGCGTAGTAAGAAACTCAATAATTATGAAAGGGACACAGATTGGTGAAGGTGTCACGATAGATAAGTCAATCGTTGCAGAAAACTGCCGCATTGGCAACAATGTGGTGCTTGGAGTCGGTGAGGAAGCACCGAACAAGCTGAATGCAAGTATATATTCTTTTGGTCTTGTAACAATAGGTGAAGATTCTGTGGTGCCGGATGGCGTTCAGATAGGAAAGAACACGGCAATTTCCGGAGTAACGGAAAAGGAAGATTATCCGGATGGAATTCTTGGAAGCGGTGAAGTAATTATTAAGGCAGGTGACTCAGAATGAAGGCAATAGGTATTATTTTAGCTGGCGGTAATAACAGCCGTATGCAGGAACTATCCAATAAGAGAGCGATTGCAGCAATGCCTGTTGGGGGCAGCTATCGAAGCATTGATTTCGCACTCAGCAATATGAGCAATTCACATATACAGACAGTTGCAGTACTGACACAGTACAGTGCCAGATCCTTAAATGAGCATCTGAGTTCCTCAAAATGGTGGGATTTCGGAAGAAAACAGGGAGGTCTGTTCGTATTTAACCCGACAGTTACGGTTGACAATAGCTGGTGGTATCGTGGAACAGCAGATGCCATGTATCAGAATATCAGTTTCTTAAAGAAACGCCACGAACCGTATGTTATCATTACGAGCGGTGACTGTGTTTATAAGATTGATTATAATAAAGTACTTGAGTATCACATTGAAAAGAAAGCAGATATCACGGTAGTGTGCAAGGATATGGCACCGGATGTGGATGTAAGCCGTTTTGGTGTGGTACGGATGAATGAGGACTCCAGAATCGTAGAGTTTGAGGAGAAACCGATGGTATCCCAGTCGAATACGATTTCTACCGGTATTTATATCGTGCGCAGAAGACAGCTGATCGAGATGTTAGAGCGCAGTGCAGAGGAAGGACGCTGGGATTTCGTTACGGATATTCTGATCCGTTATAAGAATATGAAACGTATCTATGGTTACAAGATGAAAGAATACTGGAGCAATATCGCGACCGTTGAGTCTTATTACCAGACCAATATGGATTTCCTGAAACCGGAAGTGCGCAGATACTTTTTCCATGATGAGCCAAAGATTTACTCGAAGGTTGATGATCTGCCACCTGCAAAATATAATGCAGGTTCCGATGTGCGCAACAGCCTGATCGCGAGTGGATGTATCGTGAACAGTAAGGTGGAGAATTCTATTTTATTCAAAAAGGTATTTGTTGGAAAGAACTGTGTGATCAAAAACTCCATCATTTTAAATGATGTATATATTGGTGATAACACACATATTGAGAACTGTATCGTTGAAAGCAGGGATACATTGAAAGCAAATACATATTATTGTGGGGACAATGGTATTAAGATTGTTTCTGAGAATAATGAGCGCTACGTGTTGTAAAAATGCATTTTTGGGACAAGGGTAAAACAACTTAAAGGGGGACATAAGACATGCAGATAACGGACGTAAGGATCAGAAAAGTTGAAAAAGAAGGCAAAATGAAAGCGGTAGTTTCAATCACGATCGATGAGGAATTCGTGGTACATGATATCAAGATCATTGAAGGGGAAAAAGGTCTTTTTATTGCAATGCCAAGTCGCAAGGCCGCAGATGGAGAGTACCGTGATATTGCACATCCAATCAACTCTGGAACAAGGGAGCGGATCCAGAAACTGATCTTGGAAAAGTACGAGGAGACATTAGCTGCTGAGGAGTAAGGAACTTTTGGCAGCAGGTCTTTGAGGAAGATTGTTGTGTCGGCAGAATAAAAAGAATGAGCGGCTGTAACAGGGGATTGTTGTTACAGCCGCTTTTTGGTGTGCGTTAAACAGTTGATTCGCCAAATGATGGTTTGTGGGTGATATGCGTCGCCCGTCCAAATGGTGTGTCGCAGGCTTGTGAGTGGCATCTTACGCAAAGCCGGAGTTAATTTTGGTTCCGTTGTACGAAAATAAGAAAAGTCTAAGTGTGTCTGGGTTAGATTTTCTCGGAGTGACGTGACCGGCAACAACGAGTCATCCATGACTCGATGCTGCCTTGTTCTGCCATCCGTGGCAGAACATCACTGTGTACCTATAGACACACAATCTCAATCTGACCATTATCAGATTGAGATTGATTTTCTAATTTTCTCCCAAAGTCACAAAATTACTTCGGCTTTGCGTAAGATGCCAGCCTCCAGGTTATGAAACACCATTTGGG
>ERZ1026854.610-NODE-610-length-24700-cov-6.355244_pt1 | contig 24700 bp, 20 predicted proteins | sample MGYA00380157_ERZ1026854 | MGnify/ENA primary metagenome ERZ1026854 (study PRJEB33269, sample SAMEA4719793) | human gut metagenome | biome: human-associated habitat; feature: organic feature; material: feces | place: Cameroon | collected 2013-10 ... | reverse complement strand
CCTCTTCGTCGGCAGCGTCAGATGTGTATAAGAGACAGGTTTATACGAAGATGATAAAGAGGGTAAGAGAATTATTCCCAAATTATTTAAATAATCCTTATTTTAAAAATGAGGAATTTTATACGACTTTATTAAAGTTGATCAGCAAAGATGTAAATGAAACACAATTTCGGGAAATAGGAAATATAATCTTACAATATTGCTATACTTCTGAAGAGTTAAAGGATAATAATACAGAAAAGGAAAATGAGACAATAAAGCAATTTTTGTGTACAATACAAAAATATTCTTTAGAAGAATATTTTTGTAAGTTTGGGGAAATAGATAAAGCTTTAAAAAAAACAGAGGATATGATAAATGACTTTTCGAAGGATCAGCAAAAAAATATTCTTCAGAATATGGTAAGCAATATCCAGGAAATGCCTCCGTGGATGCGGGGACATATATTATCATTTTGTATGAAGGTCAGTAAAGAAGAAACATATGCCGTTATGTTACTGGATTATATTTTACAGGCATCATATGATGATATTGGAGAGTATAATAAATTAAGCCATTTTTGGCAAATAGGTACAGCCCAATTTTTAGACCAGAGTTTACAGACATACGCTATAAATATTAGAATGGCACGATTATACAGAGAATTATTTAATATATTTAAAGCAAGTTTAGGTTTAAAAGAACGAAATTATTTTTCATGGAAAGAACGAAATGATGATCTTGTATTCGTGTTTTCTGCACAGGTTTTAGGAATGGCGCATGCACCGACAAAAACGTTATTAGATCGCTGTTATGCGTTAAAAAAATACTTAAAAAAAGAAGTTGTTATAATTAATACTGCAATGCAGATCCCGAAGAAGGGACAGGCACCTTTTTACGGTTTAATAAATGCAACATATGCAGACGGATTAAGTGAGGTAAAACAACTTGAGTTTAAAGATGAAACATTTGAATTTCATCAGTGTGAGAATAAAATGCCTGACTTAGGTATTATGAAAACTATTATTGAAATGGTAAAAGTTAGAAAACCAGAGTTTATTCTAGATATTGGCGGAAATGACATTTGTGCAGACTTATGCGGATTATTTGTTCCACAGATAACGATCAGTACGGTGTTTTCAAGAATAGCATTTTCTTGTGGAGAATACCAGATGGTTGATAAGATATTGACAGAAGAGGATAAAGATGAATTGGCAATTTTGGGCGTTGATGCTCAAAAGGTAAAGAAAACACCATTTACATTTTCTTTTAAAGAACAGACACATCATTTTACACGTAAACAACTGAAATTATGGGAAGATAAAATTATTTTACTTGTTGTGGGATGGCGTTTGGATCAGGAAGTGGATGAGAATTTTTTGAAAATGCTTGAGCAGGTAATAAAAAAGAATGACAATATTGCGGTTACGTTTATGGGAAAATTTGATTTGTATGATGAAAAAATAAAGAAATATCCTAAATTACTGGAAAACAGTAAAAATCTTGGAATGCAAATGGATGCATTAGCAGTGGTTGAATGCTGTGATTTATATGTAAATCCGAAAAGAAATGGTGGAGGAAGTTCTGTTTCAGAGGCACTCTATAAGGGGCTTCCGGCGGTTACGCTACCGACAGGAGATGTGTCGGTAGCAGCAGGTGAGCTGTTCTGGGTGAAAGATTATTCTGCAATGCAGGAGAAGATACTAAGATATGCATCGGAAAAAAATTATTACAAACAAATGTCAGAAGAGGCAAAAAAAAGAGCAGAAGAGTTAATGAATGCAAATAACTTTGTGACAGTAATACAGGATGTGGAGAGTCAGTTATCTGCAAATGGATAATTTATAAGTGCAGTTTATCTATTTGCAAAGACATTTCCTGATCAAGAAAATGTGCATAATCCTTCCAAATTTGTCCAAGGGCTTCAAAACTGGCGTTTGCATTTTGAATATGGTAGTATTTTTCGAAATCCATATTGGTATCCCAGGGCTTGGGACCGCAAAAATGGATAATATGAGATAATTTTCTGACTGCATCAGCAGAAAAATGTTTTTGGGCAGCAATAGAAATCTGAAGATTATATTGCTGCCAGTCTAAAATTTTAACTTTGTTGCAGTGCATTACATTTAATATGTCCTGATCCGGACATTGCAAAACAGGAAGATATTTTATCATTTTTTTAATATAGGAAGAAAAATGATAGTCTCTACGAAGTTCTTTTAAATTCCAAAGGATAATCCCGGCATTGAAATATGTAAAATCTTTACCATGTAGTTCTTCGAAATTATCGAAATAATATTGTTTAAACATACGATTTAACAGGATATCTTCACATGCAATACAATCCATTCCATCAAAGTCGGTTGTATAAAAATCTTGTATAGATTGATTAATGATAACGTCTACGTCAAGATATAAAAAGCGATCAATATTTTTTGGTAAAAATACAGGCATTAAAAGTCGGAAATATGTTTCTTTACTCCATGCATCCGTGGTCGGGAGTGATTCAAATATATTGGCATCAATATTTATAAAGGTAATTTCCTGATTCCATGCTTTTGCCAAAAGTAAAAGTTGCTGTTCTTCTTTTTGGGATAATTCACAATGAAAAATATAGACATGGATGTCGGCATTTTGATTGTTCAAAAAAAGTGAATATAGCATAACTAATGCAATCGATACATATTTTTGATTTGTGGCAAAACATACATTCATGGTGTAAGTACGAGAAACAGGGATATGTCTTTTTATTTTGGAAAATTGCAAGGTGCCATCCATAAAACATAAGTAATCGCCAGTAGCATATTGGACTCCTAATGTTATAGAGTCTGCAGTACCTATGTGCTCAGTTAAATTAATGATTAAAACCGAGTTCGGATACCGATCTTCCCATTCTAATAATTTGGAATAGGTAGAATCACAGGAAGCATCATTGACAAATATAAGTTGTAATTCATTAATGTCAACAGGCTGCTGAAGAAGGTGATGAAAATAAGTATTGATAGAATCTTCTATGTTATAACAAGGGATGATAATGCTAATGAGAGGGGTCATATAATTTAAATCCTTTCCTGTAGTAGTTTTAAAAACTGCTCTGCCCGTTTTTCCCAGGTATGCAGCCGGATTGTTTTATTTTTCCCGTTTTGGGCTATTGTTTGTCGGGCAGTTTCATCGGATAACAGATATTGTATCTGTGTGGCAAGTGCTTCAGGATGATCTAGTGAAAATATAATTAAATCATCCGGAGTATAGTCTTTATGCAGATATGTGGTGTCATCGGTTGCGAGCACGGATCCGCATAACATGATATTTGCCATGCGTTCTGTGAATCCGCCTTTATGCCAGGACATAATATTTAACGAAATCCTTGAACGTTGCCAAATGGAAAGGCTTTCTTCTACTGTAACATTTGGGTGGCAGATAAGATTCTTATAATGTTGGAGAGGACAATGATACCAGCTGTCTCCAAAGACATCTAATTGTATACCGTTATCTAAAAGCGTGCGTAATACATGGTACCTATAATAGTGCATAACGCAATAGATGACACGTCGCAGGTCATAAAAGATATTCACAAATTCTTCATCGGAAACAGTCATCCCTTGTTCGGAAAGAACAGCATGAAGAGCATCTTCGGAAGTTATATGAGGATGTTGGCGCATTTTAAGTAAAAACTTATTGGCTAAAAATCGTTTTGGACGATCAAGCTGATGAATAAGCAAAATTTCCTGCATATAATCTCCATAGGTGCCTACAAAAGTGACATCATAATAAGTTTTGGCAAAATTTGACGGTGTATCGGGTGGTGGTATGATTCCGGCAGGTGGAAACAAAATTGCATTTGTATGAAAATATTTTTGGACAAAGGAAACATAGTTTGCATCATGTGTTAATACATAAAAATCGGGATAATGATGCATTAAATGTGATTTCATCCAAATGGGATGATCAAATATGAAATTATATTTCGGCCCGTAAATATATTCGTGCAGATAATGCAATTCGTCTTTCATCTTAATAGAAAAAAGATAAGACTGTACTCCGATAATGGCCTGAAAATGTTGGTTTATGTAGGAAGTCAAGGCGTTTATATCTTCTTTTTCGCAGTCAAAGTAAACAACTTTTTTCCCAGTGTGTTCTAATGCCATGCCAAATTGCTCGGCAAATATATTTAAAACATTATGACACACGTTATCCCCTTTATAAATTAAAATAGGACAGCTGCCCTCTGCAATATGCCAGTAGATATCATCCTGTGTGATCATATGCTCTAAATAATGGAGAGTATCCTCCAGCCGATTCTCAATTTTGGCATCGTTGAGAAGAGACTCTATCACGAGATCAAACAAATTATTTTCACGAAGTATAGAACTGTATTTCCCGACAATATAACAATCAGTCTGCCAGCTGGTTTGTGTTGTAATATCATCGCCTAAGATGATATGTGCAGGATTTACAGCAGTTTCTTCACAAAGCTCAATATTTCCAGTGGCAGCAATCCGCAGCAATAGTTCATATTTCTGTTTGCCTGTTAAATAGGAGTTGATACCGCCTGCCTGTACAACCAGGGTTTTATCAATGACAATTTCTCCTGCACATAATGTTTCGTCAAGCAATAAATCAAGAAAAGAAATTCCTCCGGAAGGAGTTTGTGTTAATATTTTTTTCATAAGCTATCCTTTAAATAGTAGAAGTAACAGATTCAAGTAAGAAATGTATCATCGGAAATAACCATGAATACAGTCAATCACATAGTCTGATAGTTCCATAGATAGACCATAGAACATTGGGAGACGCAATAAACGATCGCTTTCTTTGGTCGTGTAAATATCATCGCCTACAAATTCACCGAATTCTTTTCCAGCTTTAGAGCTATGAAGCGGTACATAGTGAAAAACAGCATAAATGCCTTTTTTCTCAGATAATCGAGCATCTGTGTACGCTGGTCAAGATCTTTTAGCTTGATATAGAACATGTGAGCATTATGCTGGCATTCAGCTGGTACATAAGGAAGTTCTAAATATTCCTGAATAAATTTTTGATTTCTCCAACGCACAATATCTGTAGTGTCATCATAAGTAATGCTTGTAAGAAATATAGATTGACTGTCAATTTGCATAATATAAATTCCTAGTTCATAATGTTTTGATTTATATATTTATCGGATATTTTATTAATATATTTAATAAGGAATAACACTAATGATAATTAATAATTTGGTCGATAAATAAATAGGTATTATAATGAAAGGTATGGAAAAAAGGTAAGAGAAATGGAAAACAACAGAGAAGAGCAAATGGAAGCTTTAAACGTATTGGTAGATTTTAATGAACGTCTGGTAAAAAATATGACAATTATTGTAAAGGAACTGTCAGGCGAAAGATTGGATGATACAGATAAATTTTTGAAATCCATTGTAGATGCAATTAACTGGGAAATCCAGGTAATGAATGGTACCATGGAATTATTGAATGAAAACAAAGAACGAATTAATAAGGAAGACTTTAACAGTGTGATTGTATCCTTGAGTGATGCAATTGCAGAAAAGAATGATCAAAAGATGGCAGAAGAGTTTGAAAAAGCAATAGGTGTTTTTGAACAGCTTGGTAAAGCAGCAGAAGAAGTGGTCAGCAAATAAAAGGATGACAAAAACCAGTTTCAGGATATGTGAAGCTGGTTTTTGTTGTATTAATATAAAAATTGCAGATGCATATGGAGGAAAATTAGAATGAAAAGAAGAAAAGAGGTATGGAAAGCAGTTAGAAAATTAGTTCTTTATGTCACAATTTTGTCACTCTTAATGGGTGATGTGACCATGTTTCCAACAAAAATATTTGCGGAAGAAATAGATCAAACAATGAAATTACAGGAATGTACTGTTGAAAAAACAGAAAATTCTAATGGAAGTTATATAGATGTATTAGGAAAGAATGGAGAAACTAATGTTGATTTGAAAGGTCAACCTTATGGAGAGATAATAGAAGGAAGACTTGTGCGAAATGGGACAGAAAAGGCCTGGGCATGGAGAGAATATAATATACAGGGATATGCAAAATTTACAGCGTATACGGTGGTATTCCGTGAAAGTGAAAATGTTGATGATTATGATGTGTCACTGACATTCTATGGAGATGGAAACAAGATTAAATCATATAGACTGACGCCGTCAGTAGCTAATTTTGATATTAATATTGATGTGACAGGAATTTCGGTATTAAGAGTATGCTTTGAGGACAACAAAGCGGTTACAGGAATGACATCTTATGGACTTGCCGATGCTATACTGCATCCTGCACAAGATGTAAATAAACTACAGAAAGAAGCAGATGAGGGATGGCTGGAGGCACAGCCTATTATTGGTGAAGGCAGATATACAGGCAATGTAGGAGACAGTTTTATTGATACGATTTCCGGGCAGAGAAGAATTGAAAGAACAGTAGGAAAAGGGAATGGAAATATAGATATTAATGGAAATAAATATGTGCATGGTGTAGAAGCTTGGATTGCACGATGGAATTTTACGGCAGAAAAAAGCTGGGCATGGATCTCTTACGATATAGATAAAAAATATAGTTATCTGCAGGGGCAGATAGTTCAGATTAAAAGTTATAATACAAGCAATTTTGATGCCACATTATTTTTTTACGGGGATGATAATTTACTTGCATCGTATGCATTAAAACCGGGGCAGGTCAATCAGGAATTTGAAGTGGATGTAACAGGCGTGAAAGAGTTAAAAGTGTCTGTAGCAGATAATACAGCAGTTAAAGGTGGTACATCTTTTGGAATAGTGAATGCACAGTTTGCAAGCAAAACTACATTGAGTTATAGTCCTGTGGTAAATCATTATTATGCACATGAGACAAAAAAGTTGACACCGCAGGGGAAAGTAAACCAGGACGCAATAGCTTTTCAGGATGCGATTAATACATATTTAGAAGTGTTGAAAACCAATACTGAAAAAGAACAAAAAAAGGATGTAAGTGATTATGCTGTATTAGGTGCAAAATTACAAGCTGAAGATCAGGCATTAGGTGCAAATAGGAATTTAAATTTTGTGGGATTTAATACAACACAAGAAAAAGCTGCATATCAGGCATATGCTAAATTTCTAACGGAGTATTATCGCAAAGGGGTTGAAATTGGAAAAATAGACGTTGATGAGCATGAGATGATGATTACTACACGCATTATTAATGATGTTGTGAAACTTATAGATGAAGTTGAGTTTTCAGAAAAATTTAATGGTGTTAAAGTTCATTTTTCAGTCACATGTGTGGGAGGGGCATTTACAGGAAGTATGGTTGTTGACGGAAAGTCTGTTCTTGTAAATTCTAATGCCGATGAAGTGGCAAGTGTAATGACACAGTATGTAAACGAATTGAGCGATATTACAAAAGATGTTGTAAAACAGGGATTGTGGTCGCTGGTGGATTTCCTTGAAAAAGAATCTATGATTCAGGATATTGTAGAAAAGGATATACAAGACGTTTTAAAAGATAAAATTACCGGTATTCAGAGCCGTGGACTTGGGAATGTGCTGAAATATATTTTGAAATATAAGAAAGGGTATGAGGTTACCAGTGCGTTTATAAACGCTGATAATTCCAAAGCGTTTGCGAAAGCATTAAGAAATGCGGATATTTATGTTGAAGAACTTGATAAATTAGAATTTGAAACGGATGAGGTGATAGCAAATAAAGCAGTGACATCTGCTATGAATACCGTAAATAAAGCAAAGAAGCAGTTTAGAAATACATTGTATAGTTATGTTTATGAAAGTGGCAAGTTTGAGGGACCAACAAAGTGGGAAAGTTTTTTACGGTTTTTTGGAATACATTGTCCGGTTGATTTTACGCTATATGATGACAATAATAATGTCATTGGATATGTGTCTGAGGGAGAGGTTTATTATGATGAAAATGTAGCATATATAGTTGTCAATGGAGATGCAAAATCAATCTATGTTTCAGAAAACATGAATGTCAGATTGGAAATGCAGGCAACTGATGATGGAACAATGGATTATTTTGTGGAAGATCTGACAGAAAATGGTTTATATGGGAGAATGAATTTTTATAATGTACCTCTTGCTGAGGGACAAAAGTTTACACAAGTTATATCAGAAGGAACGCTTACAAGGAAGATAGAAGATATACCGTTAATGTCTGATGGCGAGAATATGCTGGCTGATGAATATATTCCTGCTACTGGAGATAAGGATGCATTGGTAACGATATCTGTTTCAACAGAAGGAAATGGGTATGCCATTGGAGATGGAGAATATGTAAAAGGTGATCTGGTAAAGATGACAGCTAATCCGGAAGAAGGTTACAGGTTTGTGGGGTGGTATGATGGGGAGAAAAAAGTATATGATAAAGCATCATATTATTTTACAGCAGTGTCGGATTTGACATTGAGAGCGGTTTTTGAACTTGCGAATGAGAATGCTGAAGAAAGGGGGGAGGAAGATTATACAATAAAAGTTAATAACATAGAATTGGACAAAACACAGATTGAAATAGAAGAGGGTGAAGAAATATCGCTTGAAGCAATGATAAATCCTTCAAATGCAGATGAAAAGCGAATAGGCTGGATTAGTGACAATACATCTGTGGCAGTCGTGAGAGGAGGAGTTGTAAAAACTTTGAATGCGGGAACGACCAAAATCATTGCTTATGCTATGGATGGAAGCGATGTGAGAGCGGAATGTGTTGTGCAAGTCAAGAAAAAACAGATTATTGATAATAGCGGAAACGAGACAGAGAATGGTTCTAATAGCAATACAGAAAATGGAACTGATGGCACAAATAACAATACAAATGTAAAAAGGGATGATATAGTAGAAAATAACACAGAGAGCGAAAACGATGATGGAAAATTAAAAAAGGGAGAAAGGGATGCGACAGGACAATATGTTGCTATTTCACAGACGGAAGCTGCTTATAAACCAAAGAAAAAAGTACACCAAAAGAAAGTGGTTATTGCAGATACGGTTGTAATAGCTGGCGTAGAATTAAAAGTCACAAAAATAGATAATAGTGCGCTGAAAAATAATAAGTATATTGAAAATGTCATTGTTGGTAAAAATATAAAGGTAATCGGTAAAAATGCATTTTCTGGAACAAAAAAACTAAAAAAGATATCTTTCAAAGGAAAGTCAATTGAAAAAATAGATAATAGGGCATTTAAAAATGCAGTTAAATTAAAAACAGTAGATTTATCAAATCAATCAAAATTAAATGCTATAGGAAGTGAGGCGTTTCGGGGGAGCAAAGCATTAAAAACTATAAAAGTTAGGGCCTCAAAGTTGAACTCTATTGGAAAGAATGCCACTAAGGGAATTAATTCTAAGGTTACAATTACTATAGTTGCAAAAAATGCTAAAGAGTATAAAGCAGCAATGAAAAAATTAAAAAATGCTGGTACAAAGAAAGCTACATACAGATATAAGAGTGTTAAGAAATAAGTTAAATTGTTCGATATAATAAAAGAGATTTTATTGCAGGATGCAATAAGTAAATGCAGGAGGCAGAAAAGATGTTAAATGGAAAAACAATTCTTGTAACCGGAGGAACCGGTTCTTTTGGTAATGCGTTCACTGAATATGTGCTGACACATTATGATCCGAAAAAAATTATTATATATTCCCGTGATGAATTTAAACAGTTTAATATGGCAAATAAGTTTAAACAGTATAAAGATAAGTTGCGCTTCTTTATTGGGGATGTTCGTGATAAAGAACGCCTTTATCGTGCATTTGAAGGGGTAGATTATGTTGTTCATGCAGCCGCATTAAAACAGGTACCAGCTTGTGAGTATAATCCAATGGAAGCTGTTAAAACCAATATTAACGGTGCAATGAATATTGTAGATGCAGCATTGGATTGTGGTGTAAAGCGTGTTGTTGCTTTATCTACAGATAAGGCAGTTAATCCAATTAATTTATATGGTGGAACAAAACTTGTATCAGACAAATTATTTATTGCAGCAAATGCTTATTCAGGGGCAAAAGATGTCTGTTTTTCAATCGTTCGTTATGGAAATGTGGCAGGAAGTAGAGGATCAGTAATTCCTTTTTTCCGAAATATCGTAGCAAATGGTGAAAATAAGCTTCCTATTACAGATTATCGAATGACGAGATTCTGGATTAGTCTGGATGAAGGCGTGCAGCTTGTGATTAAAGCGTTAAGTGAAGCGAAAGGAGGGGAAACATTTATTTCAAAGATACCTTCCTTTAAAATTACTGATTTGGCACAGGCAATTTTACCGGGGTGTGAAATGCCGGAGGTAGGTATTCGTGAAGGCGAAAAATTACATGAGGTTATGGTGACAAAAGAGGATTCCATGCTCACATACGAATATGATAAACATTTTATTGTGTATCCACATTTTGATTGGTGGGACAGTGCAAAAATACAGGCAGGTGGAAAAAAAGTAGAACCTGGATTTGAATATAGTTCTGGAAATAATACACAGTGGCTTTCTATTGATGAATTAAAAGAAAGACTGAAAAAAGTAGAAGAACATTGAGAAATTAAACTGTATGAATAGGATGGAATGGGTCGTATGAGTAATCAGATAAGAATAGGAAATAAAATGGTTGGAGAGGGAGCACCCTGTTTTATTATTGCAGAGATGTCCGGCAATCATAATATGGATTTTGACAGAGCGGTAACTATGATCAGGGAAGCAAAGAAAGCCGGAGTAGATGCAGTAAAACTTCAGACATACACTGCAGATACGATCACTCTCGATTCAGATAAAAAATATTTCTATACAGATGATGATTCCTTGTGGAGTCACATGACACTACATCAGCTATATGAAAAAGCATATACACCATGGGAGTGGCAGCCAGAATTAAAAAAAGTGGCGGATGAAGAAGGAATTTTATTGTTTTCATCGCCATTTGATTTGACTGCAATTGATTTTTTGGAAAAGATGGATGTACCTGCTTATAAAATAGCTTCCTATGAGATAAATGATATACCATTGATCAAAAAAGCTGCACAGACAGGAAAACCAATGATTATTTCAACTGGAATTGCAGAGCTGGAAGATATTGATCTTGCGGTAAGAACATGCAAAAGTGTAGGTAATGATCAAATTATACTGTTAAAATGTACTTCTGAATATCCGTCGGTTTATGAAGAGATGAACTTAAATATGATGGCTGGCTTAAAACAGGTATTTGGATGTCCCATAGGATTATCAGATCATTCTATGGGGGATGAGATTGATATTGCAGCTGTGGCATTGGGCGCAAAAGTTATTGAAAAACATTTTACGTTGAAACGTTCAGATGGTGGCGTGGACTCAGAGTTTTCTATGGAAATTGAAGAATTTGCAGATATGGTGCGACGTATCAGAAACGTAGAAAGCTCATTTGGCAGCAGCACATATGGTGTTACGGAAAAACAGGCGCAGGGAAAACGTTTTTCTCGTTCACTTTTTGCGGCAGCAGACATTAAAGCAGGAGAAGTATTTAATGAAAAAAATGTAAGATCCGTCAGGCCGTATGATGGGTTGCATACAAAGTATTATGAAGAGATTATTGGAAAAAAAGCGACGAGAGATATTAGTTTTGCTGATCCGCTTAAAATGAATGATATTGAATGGTAGGAAGAAAGCGTATGCTTGAAAAAGTGATTAAAAATAAATTTGGATTTTATGAACTAAGAAATAAACCAACTGCAGAGGAACAGCAAAAAGATTTTGAAGAAGAGTATTACCAGAATGAAAAAGCTGGATATGAGTCTGCTTACACACCGGAAGCGTTAGAATATTTTCAGAATAAGGCACAGCAGAAAGAAATAGCAATTAAAAAAGTGTGGACAAGTAATACAGTACCACAGATTCTGGATATTGGATGTGGAGAAGGATTTTTCATGAAATATTTTTGTGAAAAAGGCTGCAAAGTTACTGGGATTGATTTTAGTAAATATGCTATGGAGCACAACAATCCAGAGCTGCTTCCATATTTAAAACAGGGGGATTGTTATCAAATCTTAGGGGAAATGATTGCACAAAATATCCAATATGATATTGTGAATATGGATTCAGTATTGGATATGGTTCAGGATCAGACAAAGCTCTTGAAATTGGTTAAGCAAGTGTTGAAAACAGATGGAATATTGTGCTGTAAAGTTGGAAATAATTATTCAGATTATCAGTTGAATTTACTGAAAAAGGAAGTGCTTTCAAAAGAATACTGGCTGGATGAAGAGAGGCATACATATTATTTCAATAAAGATGGATTTATTCGATTTATGCAGGAAAATGGATATTTCTGCAAAGATATATATGCAGAGGGATTGATAGAGCTCAATCTGATGAATGAATTAACAAATTATTATGAGAATCCTGCTGCGGGAAAATCATGTTATAAAGCAAAGCTGAATATAGAAAATATGCTACATGAACTGTCACCTGAAAAGACAAATGAAATTATGAGATTATTTGGATCAATGGGATTGGGCAGAGAATTAGTTGGTATATTTCAGATCGCATAGCAAGATTGTAAAGTGTGATAAGAAATATTTGGAGGCTACAATGAGCAAAGGAATTGCAATTATTACGGCGAGAGGCGGGAGCAAAAGAATTCCAAGAAAGAACATTAAGGAATTCCTTGGAAAGCCGATTATGGCATATTCGATAGAGACTGCAAAAAAAGCACAAATTTTTGACGAAATAATGGTTTCTACGGATGATAAAGAGATTGCAGAAGTTGCAAAGGAATACGGTGCCAGTGTTCCTTTTTTGCGTTCTCAAAAAACATCTAATGATTATGCAACTACAGAAGATGTCATCATGGAAGTTTTAGAAGAATATGAAAAAAGAGGTAAGACATATGATTATGTTGTCTGTCTGTATCCTACGGCACCTTTTGTAAAATTAGAGTGGCTTAAGGCGGGGGTAGAAATGATTTTACGGCCGGAGATCGGAATGGTAATGACAATGGTAAAATTTTCATTTCCGCCGCAACGCTGCTTAGTAAAAGATGGAGACTGTGTAAAATATAAATGGCCGGAATATATGAATTCTCGTTCCCAGGATCTGGAGGCAATGTACCATGATGGTGGTCAGTTTTACTGCTATGATGTAAAAAAATTCAAGGAGAATGCTGGTCAGTTTTCGGAAGGAATTGCAGCAATTGAAATCGAGGAATCCCAGGTGCAGGATATTGATACCTTTGAGGATTGGAAAATTGCGGAGATGAAATATAGAATTTTAAGAGAACTTGGTCAGAGAGAGGATTAAAGAATTTGGATCAAAAAAAAGTGTTTATGCTTGGGGCAGGACCACTGCAGGTTCCTGCAATCACTGAATTAAAAAAGATGGGAGCATATGTGATCTGCCTGGATTATAATCCAGAGGCAATAGGGTTTGAATATGCAGATGAGAGCAGGATTATCAGTACTGTCGATGTTGAAGCAATATGCGGGGAAATGAAAGAAGAGAAGGATGCGGTTCTGATGACCTCAACCAGTGATGCACCGGTAAGGGTGATTAGTGATGTGAGCAAAAGACTGGGACTTTTGTGTGATCTTTCTTATGAGGATGCCTGTGCGGTTACAATAAAAAGTGTGATGCGTCAGCGTTTAAAAGAAAATCATGTTCCAATTCCAAAGTATGTTGTAATAGAGAAAGAAGAGGATTTGAAAACGGCTTATTATAAGACGTTTTCACAGGAATGTATTATAAAACCATCAGATAGTGCGGGCAGCCGGGGAGTAAAATTATTAGCGCAGGGACTGAATGAAGGACAAATTGAACAGGAATATCAACTATGTAAGGCGGCGTCAAAGAATGGTGTAATTGTGGCAGAAGAAGTTATGACGGGACCGGAAGTGAGCGTAGAGTCTTTGACGGTCAATGGGATAACAGATATACTTACAATTACAGATAAAGTTGTATGTGAAAGACCTTATTTTGTAGAGATTGGTCATAAGGAGCCAAGCAGTCTGCCGGATGACGTGAAAAATGAGATTATGAATGTGACCAGACAGGCGATAGCAGCAATGAATATTACTAACAGTCCCTCCCACACCGAAGTTATGGTAACAAAAGATGGACCTAAAATTGTAGAAATTGCAGCGAGACTTGGAGGAGATTTCATAACATCACGTCTTGTACCACTGTCAACTGGAATCAATATGGTAAAAGAATCTGTTAAGATGGCACTTCACGAACCGGTTTGCTATGAACGTGGAAAACAAATGGGAGCAGCTATCCGGTTTATCAGTGCGGATTCTAAGGGAAAAGTAACAAATATTTCAGGAATTGAAGAAGCAAAAAAGATGCCTGGAGTTTATGAAGTGGTAGTGGAAACAAAAGTGGGAGAACAGGTTGCACCATTACATTCAAGCAATGACAGAATTGGACATGTTATTGCCACAGGAAAGGATACAAAGGAAGCATGGGAACGAGCGGAGGCGGCTCTTAAGAAGATTTCTGTAATTACGCAGGATGAATAAGAAAAAGATTGGAGAAATATGAAAAGAGAAATAGGCAGTTTTTATGAGTATAGAGCTTATACAGAAGAAGAGAAACCAGAACTGAATTTGCAGACATGGATAAAGCGTAAATTGAAAATGGATGAACTGCTTTTTCTTTCTTCTGGGAGGGATGCTATAAAAGCTGCTATTATAGATATTCAGGAAAAAGGAAAAGCTGGTAATAAAATATGTGTTTTACCACAATATACATGTGATTCTGTTATACATCCATTTGAAAAAGAAGGATGGCAAATTTTCTATTATCCGGTAGGAAAGACGTTTGAAACAAATTATGATGTGATGGAAGAAATACTGATAAAATATAAGCCATCGCTTCTTTTAATGCATACATACTATGGAATAGATACCCTGCACAATGTACGGAAATTGATTAAGGAATTTCAGCAGAAGCAGGGAATGATCTTTGTTGAGGATATGACACAGTCGTTGGGCTTATTAGAAAAAAGCAGTATGGCAGATTATTGTGTTGGCAGTCTGCGAAAATGGTTTGCACTACCGGATGGAGGGTTTATTGCGTCAAATGACCCTTTGATAGTTAATATAGAAAAAGAAAAAGAAACATTTGTAAATATGAAATGGAAAGCTCAGAAGTGGAAAGCATCATATTTACAGGAAACAGATCAGGTAAAAAAAGAAGAATTTTTGTGCTTAAATTCAGAAGCAGAAAATTACCTGGATCATAGTGATGAAATTTGTATGATATCGGATATTGCATTGAAGCAGTTGGAACGGCTACCTTATGAAAAGGAGTTACGGATTAGAAACCAGAATGCCAGATATCTGCTTAGTGAGTTTGAAAAAATGAATGTTGTAAAAAGTCCGATTCAGGTGTCAAAAGAAAATCCGCTATATATTCCAATTTTTGTAGAGAATAGAACAGATGTGCAGACATATCTGCGGGAACATAATATTTTTGCACCTGTTTTATGGCCGATTCCTAAAGAAGTCGAACAAGATATAAATAAGGATGTAAGTTATATTTATGAACATTTGCTGGCAATCCCTTGTGATCAGAGGTACTCATTGGATGACATGAGGAAAATAGTGGAATGCTTTTATGAATATGAGCAGAAAATGGAGATATAAATGATATATTTTAGAACGGATGCCAATGAGAAAATTGCAACGGGACATGTTATGAGATGCATGACGATAGCATTTCAATTACAAAAGATGGGGGAAAGGATAAAGTTCCTTTTTCGGGATCAATCGTCTGTAGAGGTGTTGGATGCAAAGTTGGATTATGAAATGATATGTCCAAAGGATTACAACTTATTGGGAGAAGTAGAAAGTATAAAAGAGATACTTAGAGAGGATGAAGATCCTGTATTAGTATTTGACTCTTACCAGTTCAATGCGGAATATATGCAGAATTTTAATGGAATAGCAAAGTTGATTACATTTGATGATATGTTTGCTGAAAAATTTCCGGTAGATATTCTGATTAATTATAATTTGTATTATACCATCTTTGATTATGATAAGAGATATAATACGCAACATACCAGATTGCTGTTGGGTGGGAGATATGTACCATTAAGAAAAGAATTTCAAAATGACTTTGTTGATGTTCCTAATAAAAACGTAAATAAGATATTGGTTATTTGCGGAGGCGGAGATCGGTATCATATGATTTTATCTTTGATAAAAGATTTTTGCGAACACAGATTATATCAGAAATTTGAGATAATAGCTGTTGCAGGGATTTTTAATCCAGATATTGATAAATTATATCAATATGGGCAAAAATTTTCTAATATTAAGGTTTATGAAAATGTTCACAACCTTGCAGATATTATGAATACTACGGATATAATTGTATCTGCTGCTAGTACGGTTTTATATGAATGCTGTTGTGTAGGGGTTCCAACAATCTTTTTTTCTGTAGCAGAGAATCAAGATAATGATGTAAAAGCGTTTGCAGCAGACCAGACAATGTATTTTGCAGGAAATGTAAGAACTCAAAAAGAACAGGTGATAAATAATATATTTCATAAAATACAGGAACTTTCTAGGGATTATGCAATGCGTTGTAAAATGATTAATAAGATGAAACAAAAGATCGATGGAAAAGGGGCAGAACGCATTGCGGAAGAAATCATAAGCATGGAAAAAAAATGAAATATATCTAAAGATATACATTAAAACGAACGATATAAATATTAGGAATATAGTCTCAAGGAAGAGGTGGAAAAAACATGGTGGTTAATCATAATATGGCTGCGATTGGACAGAGCCGACAGTTACGATATAATGTAAAAAAAATGGAGGATTCATCCAAGAAACTTTCGAGTGGTTATAAAATTATTACAGCAAATGATGATGCCGTGGGACTGCAGATAACAGAAACCATGCGTCATCAGATTAAGGGGTTGAATAAGGCATCGAGAAATGCGCAGGATGGAATCAGTATGTTACAGACCGCAGATGCGGCCTTGCAAGAGACGCAGGATGTACTGGATCGTATGGTGGAATTGACAACTCAGGCTGCAAATGATACAAATACGGATGCAGACCGTGATGCAATAAAGGATGAGATAGATCAGTTGAATAAAGAAGTTGATCGTATTGCATATACAACAAACTTCAATCAGCAGTATATGTTGGCGGCTGGAACACCGCAGGCTGATCCGGGATATTTTAAAATTCAAGCAGGAGCTCTTGCAGGACAAAGTGTGACAATTCGTTTTGTAAATGCTGGAAAGGAAAGCCTTGGCGTTGACAAGGTAGATGTGTCTTCTCATGCGAAGGCAGCAGAATCAATTAAACTGGTTCAAGATGCAATTGAGAAAGCGGCATTATGGCGTGATGATTTTGGCGGACAGTTAGAACAGTTAGAACATGCGACACGTAATACAGATATTACGGCAGAAAACACACAAAGCTCAGAGTCACTTCGCAGAGATACCGACATGAATATGGAATTGGTACTTCACTCTACAAATCGGATTTTAGTGAATGCGTCTCAGAGTATTCTGGCACAGTATAATAATGATGCGAAAGCTGTTCTCGAGGTTTTGAAGTAAAATTTGTAAAGATTAATGTCCTATAAACGGTAGAAAACAAGAGCTTTTCTACCGTTTCTTTTTAAGAGTAAAATAAATATGGGCAAATAAGCAGGAGGCAATAATGATACCATACGGAAGACAGACCATAGAAGAGGATGATATAGAAGAGGTTATTGGGGTACTGCGATCTGATTACCTGACGACAGGACCTAAGGTCGCAGAATTCGAAAAATTGGTGGCAGATTATGTCGGGGCAAAATATGCTGTGGCGATTTCAAATGATACAGCTGCATTACATGCAGCCTGTCATGCGGCGGGAATCGGACCGGGAGATGAAGTAATCACTACACCGATCACATTTGCAGCGTCATCAAACTGTGTATTATATTGTGGTGGTACACCTGTATTCGCAGATGTTGATCCCAAAACTTATAATATTGATCCGGAAGATATAAAACGAAAGATCACGGATAAGACAAAGGCGATCATACCGGTTCATCTTGCAGGACAGCCATGTGATATGGATGCAATCCATGCGATCGCGAAAGAACATCATCTGGTTGTCATTGAGGATGCTGCACATGCGCTTGGTTCGGAATATAAAGGAAAAATGATCGGATCAATGTCAGATATGACAACGTTTAGTTTTCATCCGGTAAAACCGATTACAACCGGTGAAGGCGGTATGATCGTAACGAATGATGAAACATTATACAAGAAACTGGTATTGTTCCGCAGTCATGGAATTACAAGAGATGAAAGCCAGATGACCCGCAATGAGGGATCTTGGTTTTATCAGCAGATCGATCTGGGATATAATTATCGTATGACGGATATCCAGTGTGCATTAGGCTGTACACAGATGAAAAAGCTGGATCGTTTTATTGCACGCAGACGTGAGATTGTAGAGCGTTATAATGAGGCTTTTGCAGATTGCAAAAATATCGTTACCCCATATCAGCTTCCGGATACAAAGAGTGGATGGCATCTTTATATTATCCAGGTGAAAAATAAAGACCGTAAAGAAGTATTCGATGCACTGCGTGCGGAGGGAATCGGTGTGAACGTGCACTATATTCCTGTTTACTATCATCCGTATTATCAGGAACACGGGTTTAAAGATGTGCATTGCCCGGTGGCAGAGGAACTGTATACACATATTATCAGTCTGCCAATTTTCCCGAAACTGACGGATGAACAGCAGGATGAAGTGATTGAGAAAGTGAAAGATTTATGTATCGAGAGTATATAGAAAAATTAATTGACTATTTGGAAACTACAACATTGTATGATAAAGATGGAATACCATATAAAGACTATGAAACGTCAATGAAGCAGTTGGTGGAAGTGTTTACAACTGTTAAACAGGCAGGAAAACAGGTGTTTTTTATTGGCAATGGGGGAAGTGCTGCAATAGCCAGTCATATGACGGCAGATTTTATGAAAAATGGTGGGATGAAAACATATAGTCTGTATGATAATTCTGTTACAACATGTATGGGAAATGATTATGGATATGAATATATTTTTTCTCGTCCATTGGAGTTTTTGGCAGATGAGGATGATTTACTGATCGCTATTAGCAGTTCTGGAAATTCAAAAAATATTATAAATGCCATTCAGGTGGCTAAGAAAAAAGGATGCAGAGTAATAACATTTTCCGGTTTTTTGAAAGACAATGCCATCCGCATGCTCGGAGATTATAATTTGCATGTACCGGTATCACATTATGGAATGGTCGAATCGATCCATAATCTTATTTTACAGCAAATTGTAGACATGATTTTAGAGAGAGATGGAGAATGCTTATAACGCATGAGGGTAAAAGAATATGGAGTATAATAGAATCAGGCAGGCAGTAATACTTGCTGGTGGGTTAGGAACGCGTCTTGCACCATTTACGAAAAATAACCCGAAACCTATGTATCCGTTTGAGGGAAAACCATTTTTGGAGTATCTGGTCATGCAGATAAAATCTTTTGGAATTACAGAGATTGTCTTATTACTTGGATATTTACCGCAAAAAATTATGGACTATTTTGAAACCGGAGAACAATATGGTGTACGGCTGGTATACCGTGTTACTCCGCCGGAGTATGATACTGGTACACGAATGAAAGAAGCAGAAAGTGTTTTAGAGGATCATTTCCTATTATTGTACTGTGATAATTATTGTCCCATTGATTTTGATATATTACAGGAAGCTTATTTTAAAAATCATGCGATGATACAAATTACGGCTTATGCGAACAAAGATTTGTATACAAAAGACAATCTCCTGTTAAAAGATGATGGACAGGTTCTCTGCTATGACAAAAAGAGAGTTACTTCAGGATTGAAAGGTGTGGATATCGGATATGCAATCATTAATAAACGAACCTTACAGCTATTGCCGAAAGAAAATTGTAATTTTGAGGCAGTTGTCTATCCGGAAATGGTAAGAGAAGGAAAAATGTTTGCTGAGGTAACCGAGCACAGATATTATTCCGTTGGGTCATGGCAGAGAATTGAGCTGACAAGGCAGTTTTTTCAGCCTGTCAAAACAATTTTTCTGGACAGAGATGGAACCTTAAATATCAGACCACCGAAGGCATGTTATGTAGAGAAACCGGAAGAGTTCGTGTGGATAGATGGGGCGCGTGAGGCAATTGTAAAATTAAAGAATGCAGGGTATCGCATTATTCTCATATCAAATCAGCCGGGGATTGCAAGAGGGTATCTGACAGAAGAAACCTTAAAAAATATACATCAGAAAATGCAAAGTGAATTAGAAAAAATGGGTGGAAAAATAGACAAAATCTATTATTGCCCACATAATTGGGACGAAGATTGTGATTGCAGGAAACCGAAACCTGGAATGTTTTATCAGGCACAGAAGGAATACTCGCTCAATTTGAGAGATTGTGTTATGATAGGAGATGATGAACGCGATATGCAGGCGGCGCAGGCGGCGGGCTGTCGCGGGATTCTTGTGGATGATAACTATACGCTGAAATGTGCAGTAGATGATTTATTACGAAGTATTGGGAGATAAAATAAATGATAATATCAAAAACACCGCTAAGGATGTCTTTCTTTGGAGGAGGAACGGATTTTGCTGATTATTATGAAAATAGCCGGTATGGTTATGGGACGGTTATAAGTACGGCTTTGGACATGTATGTGTACATTATGGTTTGTAAGAGATTTGATGATAAGATCAGAGTATGTTATACCATTAACGAATTTGTGGATTCTGTGAATCAGGTGCAGCATAATATTATCCGGGAAGCATTAAAAATGCTTGATATAGAAAAAGGGATCGATATTGTATATTCCGCAGATATTCCTCTTAGTTCAGCGGGAATCGGACTGGCATCCTCGAGTGCTCTTGCGGTAGGTGTTTTGAATGCGCTTCATGCTTACAAGGGTGAACATGTTTCACCGGATATTCTTGCAAGAGAGGCGTGTGAAATTGAGATAGAACGTCTGAAGAATCCCATAGGGGTACAGGATCAGTATGCAGTTGCACATGGTGGGTTTCGCAAATATAAGTTTCACAAGGGTGGAAGTGTTACGAATGAGATGGTGATATGCAAACAGGAGACACTGGGGGAATTAAAAAATAATTTTATGCTGTATTTTACCGGGATGACCAGAATATCCTCCAATATTCTGGCAGAACAAAAGGCCAATATTTATGACAGGGAAAAAGTTCTTGATGAAATGGTAGAAATGGTTCAGATGGCAGAAAATGCATTGGCAGAGGGGAATGTCAGAAAAATAGGTGAAATGCTGGATGAGGCATGGAATCTGAAAAAGCAGATGTCCAGCGGTATCTCGAATCCACTTATTGATGAAATGTATAAAAAGGCAAAAGATGCAGGAGCCATAGGCGGAAAGATTCTTGGTGCTGGCGGGGGTGGTTTTATGTTATTGTTTGTACCAACAGAAAAGCAGGATGAAGTCAGACACGCCATGGGTGAATATAAAGAAACAAAATTTGATTTTGAGACTGAGGGATCACGCATAATTTTTACGGAGAAAAACAGGGGAGAATAAAATACAGAATGAAGAAGATTATTATTTTTGGTGCAGGTCCAACGGGAAAACGTGCATATGATTTTTATAAAGATTATTGTGATATTATAGCATTTGCAGACAATAATGAAGTATTGCACGGAACGGTTGTTGAGGGGATACCGGTAATTCCTGCGGAACAGATAAAAAATAGAGAATATGACTATATTATAATCGCTTCTGTTCCTGGATATGAGTCGATATGCCAGCAGATAAAGCATTATGGTGTTACAGGCGGTCAGATAAAAAAATATGCGCAGAGTAACAATGAAAATAGAAAGCGTGCTTTTTTTCAGTATGCGAAAGAATTAAAGGACATACCGGGAGCATGCGCAGAGGTAGGAGTATTTCAGGGGGATACAGCAAAAATAATTAACAGTGCATTTGCTGATAGAAAGCTGTATTTATTTGATACCTTCAACGGATTTGATGTCAGGGATGTGGAGATAGATGAAAAGAAAGGTTTTTCAGCAGCCCAGACTGGTGACTATTGCGATACATCTATAGAGCTTGTTTTGCAGAAAATGAAATATCCGCAGCAGTGTGTGATAAAAAAGGGGTATTTCCCGGAAACAGCAGAAGGTTTAGAAGAAACATTTGCATTTGTAAGACTGGATGTTGATATGTACCAGCCGACGAAAGCGGCACTTGAGTGGTTTGGAGAACGCATGGCAAAGGGGGGCTTCCTCATTTCCCACGACTATTATACAGAAAGCTATGGCGGTGTTGCACAGGCAATTGATGAATATGTAAATGAACATCCGGCATTGTACAGGATACCGGTCGGAGATGCGTTGAGTGTGATGTTGGTAGGATTTTAGGGGACAAATATGATTTCGGTAATTATGCTGACATATAACAGGGAAAAATACATAGCGAGAGCAATTGAAGCAATTTTAAAACAGACATATTCTGACTTTGAGTTTGTGATTGTTGATAATGGTTCGAGTGACAGAAGTGGTCAGATTGCTGATGAATATGCCAGGAAAGATGCAAGAATCAAGGTATTGCATATTGATAAAAGCACTATCGGACATGGAAGAAATATTGGAATTGCAAATGCAAAAGGAGATTATATTGCATTTGTAGATGATGATGATGTTGCATCTCCGGATATGCTCGGATTTTTAAATCAGCTTGTGAAAGACAATCATGCAGATATTGCAATATGTGGTGCACAAAAAGATGTGAATGGTAAGATTCTTCCACATAGTATGTGGAATGAATATTGCATCTGGAGTGCAACGGATGCGGTAACGGAACTTTTAAAAAGAAAGCGCAACAATGCCGGGCTTCCTACAAAACTTATAAAACGTACATTATTTGAGCAGATTCCATTTAAAGAAGATTGTAAGTATGAGGATATCTGGATCTGCTATAAGTATATGGCGAACGCAAATAAAGTAGCTGCATATGGTTTACCAAAATATTGTTTTACCAGACATGAAAATAATAACAGTTCGTTTACCCAAAATTCGGGTCTGTGGAAAGCAGAGCAGATGGAAGAATATCTGGCAGCATTTCGAGAACGGACTGAGTACATCAGTAGTAAGATACCGGCGTTAGCAGAATTGGTGCAATACAGTGAATGGTCGTATATGATCAGTATGTGTGACAAGATAAAAACATATGAGTTAAAAGATTGTTATAATATATTTGTAGAACTGGTTCAAGAGCTTAAAACCAATCAACAGGAGTTTTTGGTTTCACCATATATTCAGGACTTTGAAAAAGAATGGATGCAGAAATATATACTTCAGGAAGGATAAATCGTAAATGAGTTATAATAATATTATAAAATCATATAGCCAGGATAGAAGTGTATTGGGAAAAGTGCTGCCGTTGGATACGCCATATACGGTGATGATTGATATTAGTGATATGTGTAATCTGAAATGTAATTACTGCTTTCGGGCTGATGAAAGCATAGTAGCGGAGGATTATCGAAAAAATCGTTTGATGAAGTGGGAAACATTTGAAAAGATTGTAGATCAGATGAAAGAATTCCCGCATCAGATAAAACGAATTGCATTATCACACCATGGGGAACCTTTGTGTAACCATAGACTTCCGGATATGGTGGCATACATAAAAAAATCTGGATTGACAGCGAAGACAGACATACATACCAATGCGTTGCTGTTAGATGAAGCCTATATTGAGAAATTATGCGAAGCGCAGATAGATCGGATTGTGATTTCACTTCAGGGGTTAGACGAAAAAAATTATCGTGAAGTTTGTGGCGCGCAGATTGATTTTGATAAATTTTATCGCAGATTGGAATATTTATATAAAATGAAAAAAGCAACACAGGTTCATATCAAGATTGTGGATGTGGCTGTTGGAGACGAAAAAGATAAGTTTTATGAAATGTTTTCGCCTATTGCAGACCGGGTTTTTGTTGAATCAGTTGTACCACTGTGGACAGGCATGGATATGACGGGAGAAGAAAATGAAACCAATAAATATGGCGATGTTTTTAAAGTACAACGTTGTTGTCCGTTAATTTTTTATACAATTAACATATTACCCGATGGAACGATATATCCATGTAGTCATATCAGACCACCGTTTAAATTGGGAAGTGTACATGATACAACACTGATGCAAGCGTGGAACAGTGTACAGAAAAAAGAATTTCTGAAAAATATGCTTGAGAATGGGAGATTTGGGATTGAAGCATGCAGAAATTGCTATGTTCCACAGAATACAGTGATGACACCGGGAGACAGTATAGATGCATATGCGGATGAGATAAGGGCTAGATTAAATAATCAGGGGGAATGATACGAATGAAATATGCAAATATTATATGGCAGAATACGGAATTAGCATCAGGGGTAAAAGCAGTTAACTATGGTGATTTCCTGCAATTGTTTGTTATTGATTATTTGCTTTCATGTGCCGGAATTGAAAAAAGTGAAGTTGTTTATCTTGATATAAGAGAAGTAAAAACTTACCGTGGTGAGAAATTAGTACTTCCGTTAAACTGGTCTGTTTTTTGGAAAGATTATATGGAGGGCGACAGGCTTTGTATATCCCAGGATATTATTCCGGTTTTTTTGGCTGTGACAATAGAAGATGGAAATTTTAAAGAGTCATTTATGAATGAATATAATATGCAATATTTAA
>ERZ1026854.609-NODE-609-length-24715-cov-6.072506_pt1 | contig 24715 bp, 21 predicted proteins | sample MGYA00380157_ERZ1026854 | MGnify/ENA primary metagenome ERZ1026854 (study PRJEB33269, sample SAMEA4719793) | human gut metagenome | biome: human-associated habitat; feature: organic feature; material: feces | place: Cameroon | collected 2013-10 ... | reverse complement strand
CAGAAATGGAGGAATAGTATGGGACTTGATTTTAGCAAAACAATGACTGCGGAAGCACCGGCAGCCACAGCAGTTCCGGACACAAAGGATGAGATCGCTGTTGTGGAACAATATGATATTGTTGCCGACAGGGAAAAAATGAACTCAGAACTGGTCAATTCTGATGAAGTTGACCGGATCGTCAGTACGATCGAGATCAATAATCTTGAGACGATCGTCACATTTGGAGCAGAGGTGGCAGAGGAGATTTCAAAGGCTTCGGATGTTGTGTTAAACAGTATGAATATGTCACAGTTAGACGATACCAGCGAAATGTTAAAAACGTTAGCAAAGATCATGGATCAGTTTGATATCGATGAGATCAAAGAAAATCCGGGACTGTTTGGAAAATTATTTGGAAATATGAAAAAACAGCTCGACAAGATTCTTGCAAAATACCACACAATGGGCGAAGAAGTCGATAAGATCTACGTTCAGCTCAAAGGCTATGAGTCGGAGATCAAACAGTCAAACCGTAAATTAAATACAATGTTTGAGGCAAATGTAAATTATTATCATGAACTCGTGAAATATATTCTTGCCGGCGAGCAGGCATGCAAAGAAATCGAAGCGTATATTGCGAAAAGACAGCAGGATATGGAGACTACCGGAGACGAGTCGATCCAGTTTGAACTTACCAGTTTAAATCAGGCATTGATGATGATGGAGCAGCGTACACAGGATCTTCGGACAGCAGAGAATGTTGCAATGCAGTCCATTCCGATGATCAAAACGATGGAATTCAGCAATTATAATCTGGTCAGAAAAATTAATTCCGCATTTATCGTGACGCTTCCTGTATTTAAACAGGCACTTGCACAGGCAATTCTGCTGAAACGCCAGCGTATTCAGGCGGAGGCAATGTCAGCTCTTGATAAGAAAACGAATGAGATGCTTATTAAGAATGCACAGAATACGGTAGAGGTTTCTAAGGCTACTGCTAAGATGGCATCCGGAAGCTCTATTCAGGTTGAGACACTTGAAACGACCTGGAGAACGATTACGAGCGGTATTGAAGAAACCAGAAGAATTCAGGAAGACTGCAGAAAGAAACGTGTGGAAGATCAGGCAAGGCTTGAGGCAATCAAGGCGGACTTCAACAGACAGTATCATATGCCGCCGGCAAACAAGTAAGTTATTTGAAATAACTATAGATTCATTTATTCTAAGGAGGTAATACTATGCCAATTAATTTATCAAAAGGACAGAAAGTAGATTTAACAAAAGGAAATCCGGGACTGAAAAATATCATGGTTGGTCTTGGCTGGGATGTCAATGCATATGATTCAGGTGCAGATTTTGACCTGGATGCAGCAGCATTTATGTTAGGCGCAGATGGAAAATGCCCGACAGATAAAGAGTTTGTATTTTATGGAAACCTGGTTCATCCAAGTGAGTCTGTAAAACATATGGGCGATAACTTAACCGGAGAGGGAGAAGGCGATGACGAACAGATCCAGATCGATCTTTCCAAAGTACCGGCAAACATTGAGAGAATCGCTTTTACCGTAACCATCTATGAGGCAGAGGCAAGACGCCAGAATTTTGGACAGGTATCCAATGCGTTTATCCGACTGGTGGATGAGACAACCGGAAAAGAAATGATCCGTTATGACTTGGGAGAGGATTTCTCCATTGAGACAGCAGTCGTTGTCGGTGAATTATACAGACATAACGGAGAATGGAAATTTAACGCAATTGGAAGTGGTTTCCAGGGCGGACTCGCAGCACTTTGCGGACACTATGGAATTGAAGTGGCATAAGGAGGATTGTAATGTCAATTAGTTTACAGAAAGGACAGAAGGTCAGTCTGTCAAAAGATAACGCAGGACTGTCAAAGATCATTGTCGGTCTTGGATGGGATGAAGCGCAGCAGTCTTCATCCGGAGGTGGATTTTTAAGTGCTTTATTCGGGGGCGGACAAAAGCAGCAGCCAATCGACTGTGATGCATCCGCATTGATGTTGAAAAACGGAAAACTGGTGGATAAATCAGATATCGTTTATTTTGGTAATTTACATCACAAATCAGGTACCGTAAATCATCAGGGAGATAACCTGACGGGAGCTGGTGATGGAGACGATGAGCAGATCGTGATCGATCTTGCAAAAGTACCGCAGGAGTACGATAAGATCGTGATCGTCGTAAACATTTATCAGGCGGTTCAGAGACATCAGCATTTTGGCATGATTGAGAATGCATTTATCCGTTTAGTTGATGCAAGAAATAATAATGAAATGTGCAAGTACAATCTGACCGAAAATTATTCCGGTATGACGGCAATGATATTTGGAGAAGTGTACAGACATAACGGAGAATGGAAGTTCAGCGCTGTTGGTCAGGGTACAAACGACCCGGGACTTGGCGAACTGAGCAGAAGATTTGTATAAAAAGATTGATACCTTAGAGGAGGTTAACTACCTAAAATGAGTAACATAAATAAAGAAGAGCTTATGAGAGGTCTGTCAGACTCACAAGTAAACAAGAGCAAACAGGATTTTGGAACGAACGCTCTTGCAAAAAAAGAGACAGAATCACTGTGGTCAATGTTTATCGGAGCATTTGATGACATTTGGATCAAAGTATTATGTGCAGCACTGGTCATGAAAATCGTCATTTCTGTTATCGGTGTGTTTGTACCGGCATTAGCAGGAGAAAACGATGTTGTTGAGATCATAAGTATTGTTTTGGCAATTGCACTGGCAACCGGATTCAGTACTTTATCCGAGTACCGCAACAGTTCCAGAAGTGAGGCGTTACAGGAAGAGTATAACAAGACTTATGCGAAAGTCATGAGAAATGGAAAACTGGTCAATATCCTTACCAGTGAGATCGTAAAAGGAGATACGATCCTTGTTCAGGCTGGTGATAAGGTGCCGACCGATGGTGTGTTATTTGAAGGACATATCAAGGTTTCACAGGCTGCATTAAACGGTGAGTCAAGAGACGAGGACAAAACGGCTGCTGACAACCTTGATGAAGCGGAATCTACAGACTACGCATCTGCAAATAAAATATTTATGGGATCTGTAGTGACCTCCGGTGAAGGTTATATGGTTGCAACTGTCATCGGTGATGCATCCGAGCTTGGAAAGATCAACAAAGCTCTGACTGATGATAATGGAGAGGATGACAGGAAAGATACTTCAAGCCTGAAACTGGAAGTTGTAGCTGCCGGTATCGGTAAACTTGGCGTATCTGCGGCTGCCATTGCGGGTGTATTAGATGTAGTATTGAATCTGATTCGTACGGACGAACCGATCACAGTTGTTTATGTTCTGCTTTTAGTTGCTGAGGCAGTTATGTTAATGGCATCTATCGTTATCATGGCAGTGCCGGAAGGTCTTCCGATGATGAACAGTCTGGTGCAGTCTATGAATACAGAGTCCATGTACAAGAAAAATATTCTTGTCAGCCATAAGGCGGCATTTTCCGATTCTGCATATATGAATGTTTTATTTAGTGATAAAACAGGAACGATTACACAGGGTAATTTATCTTTAGTAGAATTTATCACCGGTGACGGTAAAATCGCAGAACATATTCCGAGTCAGGAATTTATTGAGGCAATTACATTAAACAACCTTGCAAAAGTATCCGAAGGAAAGCCAATCGGAAGTAACAACATGGACAGGGCTCTTTTGGGATATGCCCTAGAGCATGGCTATGATGATTCTAAAAATGATCCGGATAAAGTTGCCGATATCAGTGGATTTGATTCGGAAAAGAAATGCGCTACCGTTACATTGAAAAACGGACTGGTTTACTGGAAAGGTGCAACCGAAAACATTATTGATAAAGTAACACATTATATGCTTCCGTCCGGCGAGGAAAAAGAGTTTACAGCAGCAGACAAAAAAGCTGTGGAAGATCAGATGCTCGCTCAGGCAAAGAGAACGATGAAGCTGCTTTCAGTTGCAAAGATTGCAGATGGAAAAACAGTTCTGATGGCAGTGCTCTGCTTAAGAGATAATGTAAGAACCGATGCGGTTGAGACAGTTGAGATTTTAAATAATGCCGGCATCCAGGTAGTCATGGTAACCGGTGATGCGGAGGAGACAGCAGTTGCCATCGCAAAAGAAGCTGGTATCTTAAAAGATGAGAAGAACGATGTTGTTCTTACTCATGAAGAGTTAGAGCAGATGTCAGATGAAGAGTTAAAGAAAAAGCTTCCGCATCTTCGCGTGGTAAGCAGGGCAAAACCGCTTGATAAAAAGAGACTCGTTTCTATTTCACAGCAGCTTGACAATGTCTGTGGTATGACAGGAGACGGCGTCAATGATGCACCGGCATTAAAACAGGCAGATATCGGATTTGCCATGGGAGATGGTACAGCAGTTGCCCAGGAGGCAGGTGACGTTGTCATCTTGAATAACAGTTTGACATCCATTAAGGATTGTGTATTGAACAGTAGAACGATGTCAAAATCAGTTGGTAAATTCTTAATTTTCCAGCTGACAGTTAATATCAGTACCCTTTTGATGAACATTATCGCGCCGATCCTTGGCTGGACCGAACCATTCTCCATTGTCCAGATCTTATGGATCAACCTGATCATGGATACCTTAGCAGCCATGGCATTTGGTGGAGAGCCGATCCTTGACCGATACATGAATGAAAAACCGGCACTGAGAAAAGATAACATTTTAACGACTTATATTAAATCCGCAATCGGAACAAGTTCTGTATTTATCACACTTGGATCGATTCTGATTCTGGAAAACATCGGTGGAATCACAGATTTTGTAACACCGGCAGGCTGTGCGGATCCGGAATTATATGAAAAAACATTTATGTTTGCATTTTTCATTTATTCAATCATCTTTAACAGCTTAAATACAAGATCTGAGAGATTTAATGTATTTGAGCACATTGGAGAAAACAAGAACTTTATCATTGTTATGGGGGTAATCTTCGTACTGCAGACCGTCATCATTGAGATCGGTGGTCAGGTGTTCAGCACAACAACACTTAATGCGAAAGCATTATTTGTTTCCGTGCTGTTAGCAGTGCTCATCATCCCGGTTGATATGGTAAGAAAAGCCATCGTTTCGAAAAAATGATCGTCTTTCATACTGATTTAGATAATACGATCATCTATTCCGATAAACATGACATCGGGACGCGGAAGCGAAATGTGGAACTCTATCAGGGAAGAGAAATATCCTACATCACAGAGGAAACATATCGTCTTTTGCAGCAGGTAAAAAATGAAATGCTGATTGTTCCAACGACCACAAGAACGTTGGAACAATATCAGCGCATCGACCTTGGAATTGAACAATTCCCCTATGCATTAGTCTGTAACGGCGGTGTTCTTCTGGTAGATGGTATGCGGGATGAAGCGTGGTATCAGGATTCCCTGCACCTTGTGTCGGATAGCAGGGATGAAATGAATCTTGCAATGGAACTGCTAGAAAAAGATCCACGCAGAAAATTCGAACTCCGGTATATTGAAAAGCTGTTTCTCTTTACAAAATGTAGTGATCCCCAAACAGTTGTAAATGATTTAAAAACATCTCTCAATATAAAATATGCAGATGTCTTTTCCAACGGCGAAAAAGTATATGTAGTACCGCGTTCTCTGAATAAAGGAACGGCAGTAGACCGCCTCAGACAGAAACTAAAACCGGAATTCGTGATTGCCGCCGGAGACAGCGCCTTTGATATCCCCATGATATTAACCGCCGACCGCGGACTTGTCCCACACGGATTCACACAAAAATATGAAATCCCCAAAACATCCGTAACCCGGAAAAAAATAGATGAAATGGCGTCGGAAAAAATATTTTCGGATGCCCTATTAGAGCAGGCGCTTAAAATAAAAACGGAGTCCGTTGCAAAAGGTGTTATCCATACAGGATAATACCACATGTAACAGACTCCGTTTTTTACATGTGAGGTTAAAGTGCAAAAAAGGGGTCACAGACTTGTGGCTGGCAGATTGCGCGAAGCTGAGGCTTATTTTCGTACAACGGAACAAAACGAGCCTCAGCTTCGCGCAACCCCGCCCCCACAAAACTAAAACCTCATCTTTTGTCACCTTAACCTTCACAGGTATGTACCACTAATCCATACTCACACTGATTCCGCCTCTGCGTTCCGAAGGCTGAATAATCACCGTAACCGGACAATTCCCATGCCACTCAAACTGATAAGACTCACCGGAAGCCTGTCCGATAAATGTTTTCCAGGAGATATCTGCCGTTACCTGAGGATCACAGTGTCCATTTCCAACCCAGCATACAACAGCATCCGGATCCACAGAGAGCGTATCCTGAGACATCACGTTGCTTAAAACAATCGGGTTGCCGTTACAGAGCACGGCGACATATGCATCTTTTCCGCGCGCGGTCAGAGTGGAGGTGGCAAGACCTTTCTGGGAAAGCACACCGACACCGATAAAACGGACACTGTAATCACAATCCTGAGAGAAAGCGAGAATATTTTCAGATTCTACGGAGATCGTCTCACCTTGTTCTAAATGATAGACAACAATGTGCTGTCCGTAATTTGCGTAATAGGTAACGGAATCACCATTTAAAGTTACTTTCATAAGCGGAAGATTTTCACCGGTGACTCTTCGTGCAATCTGACCGAGCAGAGCCTGACCGATATTATTCTGTGGTCCGAGTAAAACCTTCTCAAATTTGTAATTTTTTCCACCGGCATTCTCTCCGGCAATAAAAGCACCGGCTTTTGTAAAGAGCACATCACTGCCTGTGCAGGTAACCTTTAAAGTAAGTTCGTTTACTGTTTCAAATGTTAACATAACAAATTCCCTCCAAAATCTAATCCTTTGTTTTAAATAACCTGAACTCCATACATCTCGCATAATCCTGCGAGATCTTTTGCCACGCCGTTTCCGATGGCATTAAATTTCCATGCGCCGTTATGCAGATACAGTTCGCCGATCATCATGGATGTCACATTTGAGTAATATTCATCCATTTTAAAGCTGACTAATTCGGCACCGGCAGAATCCATAATGCGGATATAAGCGTCCTGAAGCATTCCGAAGTTCAGATTTTTTTCTAATGCTTCGTTGATCGTCAACACAAATACGATTCTGGCAACGGATGCATCCAGTTTGGTGAAATCAACGGAAATGCTTTCGCGGTCAGCACCGTCCTCAACATGAAAAACCGTGCTGTGATCAGGGCTTTCGGTCTGCCCGTAAAAGACGAACCAGGAATCACCGATCACCTTGCCTGATGCACCGAGCAGAAATGCGGACACATCCACATCACAGGCAGGATTTTTGACATTCCATCCAAGACATGCCTTTATGGAAGTGAGTTTCCCGGAATTTTCCAGCGGTGTTTTCTGACCTTTTTGCACCATATGTACCAGTGGAGGTAAAGGTTTTGACGCCGGTGTGGATGCAGGGTGCATAGCACTGGGGTGCATGGAAGAAGTCGTTCCGGAAGATGCTTTTGATGCAGTCTGAGATTGTGTGTGGTTGATCGAAGTGATAGTTCGTGTTGTTTTAGCTCCCTCAATTTTCCGCTCGTTGATGGAAAGAACGGTCTGCCTGGTGACGGGAGCAGAGGATCTCATTGGAATATCTACCATAATAAAAAAACCCCTTGTCATTTAGTAAAATAATAGAGTGTACGCTTTGCGGGCAATCTATTGTTATGAATTAATAAGTTTCTGGATTTCATTTTAAGTGATTCTGATAAGTGTGTCAAATTGCGTAATGTTGACAAGAAGAAGACATACATATATGATAAAAATGGAAAAAGGAGGAAATAAGAATGAAAAAGAAAATCAAGCTATTGGCAATATGCGCAATTATGTTTTGCGGTATTATTGTTGGGGGAATTGCAAAGCCGGCAGAGGTTATGGCAAAACAAACGATCAAGGCAACAAGGGAAATGAAAGATGCGCCGAAGATTCAGTTGGATAAGTTATATCATATTGCGGCAAATGATTCACCACAGGCAGGAAAGGCAGATATTCTGGCATGGAACAGTTATGAGTGGAATTATTATGATTTTGTTACTGTTAAACTGACAGAAAAGACAGATCTTACACTTTTTGCACAGGAAACCGGTGGGAGTGACTGCTGGATTCAGCTCTACAATTCAGCCGGTGAAAGAGTTGGCAAAGAATATAATGTTGGAACACGGTCAGGAGTATTGAAAAGAACAGAAAAATATTCTTTGATGGCAGGAACCTATTATTTAGGATTACAGCCACATGCAACCGCAGACATCCAGTTAAAATCAGAGAAAAAAATAGTGCTTTCTGAAAAAAAGATTACTCTTGAACCTGGTGACAAAACAACAATCGATGCAGTTGTAAAAACATCAGGTAAAGTTGTCAAAAATACAAAGTTTACTTATAAGTCAACAAAAACATCTGTTGCAAAGGTTTCATCAAAAGGAAAAATCGTTGCAGTAGCACCGGGAAGCTGTAAGATTTCCGTAAAATCACAAGGTGTAACCAGTAATATAACTGTTATTGTGCTCCCAAATAAAGTAAATAATATAAAGCGGGTTGCGGCAACTAAGCAGTCCATAAAAATATCATGGGAAAAGCAAAAGGGAGTATCCGGATATGAAGTATGGATGTATGATCCGGATTTAGAGGAGTTTACAAAAGTAAAGACGGTATCATCGGATTTTTCATCTGCAAACATTACACAGTTAAAGAAGGGAACAACTTATAAGTTCCGCGTTCGCGGATTTGTGAAATCGGGTTCTAAAAAGTATTATGGCGAATACGGAAAAACATACAAACTGAAAACAAATAAGTAACTATTGATTGAAAAACAGGAAATAGAAATCAAACATCCTATATAAGAAATAAGTTAGGGAGGCCGTAGGGACTTCCCTAATTTTTTTGAGCGGATTTATTTGGAGATCATAGAGATCCTTGTTATAATACAACAGAAAAGAAGAAAAAAGGGGACTTGTCCGAAAGCAAGATTTTCCCCACGCAGGAATGGAGAGTTTATGCAGATCTATGTGGATGCGGACGCCTGCCCGGTGGTAAGGATCATAGAAGAACTTGCAGGCAAATATGGAATACCGGTAACGCTGTTATGCGATACAAATCATGTCTTAGACTCGGATTACAGTGAGGTAAAGGTGATTGGAGCCGGTGCGGATGCAGTGGATTTTGCACTGGTTAATTTATGCCGGAAAGGAGATATCGTCGTGACGCAGGATTACGGGGTGGCGGCGATGGCACTTGGACGCGGTGCATTTGCCATCCATCAGTCCGGACGGTGGTATACGGATGATAACATTGACCGGATGCTGTTAGAGCGTCATATGAATAAAAAAGCAAGAAGGGCGTCCGGGAAGAATCATTTGAAGGGGCCGAAAAAGAGAACCGCAGAGGATGATATGCATTTTCGGGAAAGTTTTGAAAAAATGATCCGAAAGGGAATGGAGAATATTAATGGTACAACATGAAAAGTTTTATTTAAATGGAACATGGCAGTTAAAAAAAGCAGATGAAACACTGCTTTGCCCGGTGGAAATCCCGGGATCAGTACTTTCCGGTCTGACAGAGCATGGTTTACTGGAAGATCCGTTTTACCGGATGAATGAGTACCCGGCGAGAGAGTTACTGAAAAACGATTTTATTTTTTCAAGGGAATTTGAACTGAAAAAAGAAGAGGGAAGAGTGTACACACTCTGCTGTGACGGAATCGACACAGTAGCAGATATTTTTATCAACGGCATACCGGTAAAGCATGTGGATAACATGCACCTGCGCTACCGGATCCTGTGTACAAATATACTGAAAAACGGGACAAACAGTATTGTAGTGAAAATTCATTCTGCAATCTCATATGTAAACGAACATGTATCCGCACCGGGAAAAGAGATCCATTATACGGCATGCGGGGCGATGGAAGGAAATCAGTACATCCGAAAAGCACATTCCATGTTTGGCTGGGACTGGGGCCCACAGTTACCGGATATGGGAATCTGGCGCGATATTTATATTGACAGTTATGAGAAAGCAGAAATCTCTGATCTGCATATCAGACAGGAACATATAGATGGAAAGGTTCTTCTGTCGGCAGAAGTAAAAGTGACGTTGCCGGAAAAGGCACAGAATGGGAAAATTGTGGAAGCGGAGCATCAGGTATCACCACAGAGTAAGGAAAGTCATGCTCAGATATTGGCAAAAAATGCAGAGACAGCAGATAGTCTTAAGGTAAAGATTACGCTCTGGACACCGGATGGAAAACAGCTTTCTTTTTCGGATGGAAAATGTCTGGTCGAAGATCCGGCACTTTGGTGGCCGAATGGATATGGTAAGCAGCCGCTCTATACCGTGCGTGCGGAACTTTTTCTGGGCGGAGAATTTCTGGATGTAAAAGAACTGCGCATTGGTCTGCGTACATTGACGGTCAGCCGGGAAAAGGATGCATGGGGTGAGGAGTTTGCATTTTGTGTCAATGGGGTAAAGATTTTTGCCAAGGGTGCGGATTATATCCCGGAGGACTGTATTTATTCAAAGATTACACCGGAACGCATTTATGAATTGCTGGATACTGCGGTGGCGTGTCATTTTAACTGTATCCGTATCTGGGGTGGTGGATATTATCCGGCGGATGTTTTCTATGATTACTGTGATGAGCATGGTCTGATCGTATGGCAGGATTTTATGTATGCCTGCAATGTCTACGAACTTACGGATGCGCTGCGGGAGAGCATTATAGAAGAAACAAAAGATAATGTAAAAAGATTAAGACACCACGCAAGTCTTGGACTCTGGTGTGGCAACAATGAGATGGAATCAGCCTGGGATCACTGGGGTGGTTTTAATGATCATTCGGATGCATTAAAACAGGATTACCTGACAATGTTTGAAAAGCTGATCCCGGAAGCATTAAAGAGTGAAGATGATGCAACGTTTTACTGGCCTTCTTCCCCATCATCCGGCGGTAATTTTACGGACCCGGACAGCGATGATATCGGGGATCGTCATTACTGGGATGTATGGCATGGAGAAAAGCCGTTTTCTGACTATGAAAATTACTATTTCAGATTTTGCTCAGAATTTGGATTCCAGTCGTTCCCTTGTAAAAAAACCATCAATACCTTTACCCTGCCTGAGGATCGCAATATCTTTTCCGAAGTTATGGAGAGTCATCAGAAAAATGGTTCTGCAAATGCTAAAATTCTGCATTATATTGCGGAGAACTTTTTATATCCAAAAGATTTTGAGAGTCTGATCTATATCAGCCAGGTGCTGCAGGCAATCGCGATCAAAAGCGGTGTGGAACACTGGCGCAGAAACAGGGGACGCTGTATGGGTGCGATTTACTGGCAGTTAAATGATAACTGGCCGGTCGCATCCTGGGCAAGTATTGATTATTTTGGAAGATGGAAGGCACTGCAGTATTTTTCAAGACATTTTTATGCGGATGTACTCGGCAGCTTAAAGGTATCTGAAGATGCAGTCTATACGCCATATCTGCAAAATGAGACAATGCAGGAAGTATCGTCTGATGTCACGGTTTTCGTGAAAAATATGCTGGGGGAAGTTCTCTGGAAAAATTCGCAGCGTGCAGTATGTGAACCGTTGTCCGTGAAAGCAATGGGGCCGGTTTCTTTGAAAGATGTGATAGAAGGCAGGGAAAGTGAAGTTTTTGTGGAGGCGGTATTTACACACTCCGATGGAACTTTGAGCCGTCAGGTTGAAATGCCAAAACCGTATAAACATATGCAGATCAAAAAAGCAGAGATTACTTTTGATGTAATGATAGAAGGCGATCTGCTGACGGTGCGGTTAAAATCAGATGCTCTGGCATTTTTCGTTTCAGTGGAGAGCAATGTGGATCTGGTCTGGTCGGATAATTTTATGCATCTGACCGGAAAAGAACCTTATGAGATCACGGCTGTTCTGCCGGAGGGTGCAGAAGGCGTGCCTAAGATCCGGGTACGGTCACTGTGCGATTCATGGGAAGTGAACGAATAAGTTGCTGGAACGACTGATAAACAGAATCTCTTTACACCTTCTTATACAAGTGCTATCATAAAAATAGTTAGAAACGACTAACAAATAAGAAGCATTTTAAAGAAGGTGGAATTCTATGAAAGTATATTGTTTTGGAGAGAAAGAAAAACCGGTTATTTTTCTTTTCCCGGGAACCTGTTGTTACTGGAGAGGAAATTTTGGAAAAGTGATAGAGCCGTTGGAAGAATATTTTCAGGTGGCATGTGTTTCCTATGACGGGTTTGATGAGACGGAGCAGACAGAGTTTCCGACGATGACGGAGGAAACGGAAAAGATAGAGCAGTACATCAAGAAAGAATTTGGTGGACATATCTGTGCAGCGTATGGCTGTTCGCTGGGTGGTTCTTTTGTCGGACTGCTCGCAGCACGCGGAAATATCCATATGGATTATGGTATTTTAGGCGGTTCTGATTTAGACCAGTCCGGAAAACTCTGGGCAAAGCTGATGACGAAACTGATGATGCCGGTTTTTTATCCGTTTATCACGAAAGGAGAGATGAAAATTCCTTTCATGAAAAAGAAAATGGATAGGATGATGGCAGAAGAAAATGGTTATATCAGGGCATTTATGGATATGATAAAGACTCCGGATGTCGATATGAGCCGCGTTACAAAAAAGACTATCGAAAACCAGTTTTACTCTGATCTGATCACGCCGCTGCCGGATCAGATTGATCCGTCCGGGACTCAGATACATATTTTATATGCTCTTAAAATGGGTGAAAAATACCGCGCACGTTATACAAAGCATTTTGCAAGACCGATCCTGCATGAGTTAGATTTACAGCATGAAGAACTGCTTGCAGTTTACCCGGATGAGTGGGTAAAAGTGATCGCAGAGATTTGTGGCAGAAAAACGGGAGACAGTGCAGCCAGATTTAAAGTTGAGAAAAACTGATGGGACGGGAAAAAGTTGTATGGGAAAGTATTTGAAGCGGATAAGACAGAGATTTTGATGAAAAGCGACAGTGGTATGACAGTACAGTTTCAAAATGAGACGGGAGAGGGAACACTTACCATGTATGAGGTATTTCCGGGTGTGATTCTCTCGTACAATGATTTTCATATGGCATATTATGACTCTAAGTATCAGCCTGACCGGTCATTATTTTGCATTGATCACTGCCGGGAAGGACGTCTTGAATATACTGCAGCGGAAGATGCATATGCCTATGTTGCAGCGGGAGATTTAAAACTCGACAAAAGGCTGACACACACCGGACGTTTTGAGATGCCGCTTTCCCATTATCATGGTGCTATGATCTCGATGGATATGGAGAAGGCACCGGATTCCATCCGCCGGGAAATGAGAGATTTTCCGGTGGATCTTAGAGCACTTGAGAAAAAGTTCTGCAAAGATAAGTACCCGTTTGTACTGCACGCACAGCCGGCGGTGGAGCATATTTTCGGAGAACTTTATGCGGTGCCGGAAAAAATAAGAATGCCTTATTATAAAATAAAGATACTGGAACTGTTGTTATATCTGGATGCTTTAGAATTGCCGGAAAATATCGCAGAACAGCCGTATTTTTATAAAACACAGGTGGAAAAAGTCAAAGCAATCCATGATTTTTTAGCTGACCATATGGAACAGTCTTATACACAGGAAACACTGTCGCAACAGTTTGATATTTCCTTAACTGCCATGAAGCAGTGCTTTAAAACGGTCTATGGAATGCCGCCTGGTGCCTGGCTCTTAGAATACCGGATGAACCGTGCAGCAGTGTATTTAAAGACGGAGACAAAGAAAAGTGTTGCGGAAATTGCGGGGATGGTGGGTTATGACAGCCCAAGCAAATTTGCAATGGCATTCCGCCGTGTCATGGGGCTTTCTCCATTAGAATACCGCAAACAGAGAAAAATAATTTCATGTCCGGATGGGACTAAAAAGACCTGACGGAGCGGAAAATAAAAAATGCATATGATACCATTTGGACGATACGAAATGTATCGTCTTTTTTAATGTAAAAATAAGGGAAAGGTGGTTAACATGAACAAACAAAAAGAAGAGGGATGGTTTTCCTGCCTGCTTAGTTATGCGAAGGGCAGCATGGGAAAACTCTGGTGTTCGGCTATTTTGTCAGTCATCAGTGTGGCATCTGTCGTAGTACCGTATTACTGCGTGTATAAAATCATAGATGCTTTTGTGGAACAGAATATCACAATGGATATATTGTGGAAATGGTGTGCGGTTGCACTTGCAGCATATGTAATCAAAATTGTATTTTTCGGACTCTCTACGGGACTGTCCCATTATACGGCATATCACATTTTAGAGCAGCTCAGATTAAAGCTTGCAGATTGTTTTTTGCATACACCGCTTGGCAAAGTGGAAGAACATTCTGTCGGTGAAATCAAAAATATTATCGTAGACAAGGTGGAAAATATTGAACCGCCACTTGCACATATGATCCCGGAGGGAGCTGGACATATTGTTCTGCCGGTGGTCAGTATGATTGCGCTTGGGGTGATTGACTGGCGGATGCTGCTCGCATCTCTTGTGACGGTTCCGCTTTCAGTTGTCTGTATGGTACTGACTTTTAAAATCAGTGGAAAAAATTTTGATACATACTGTCAGTCAAATATTTATATGAACAATGCGATCGTGGAGTATGTGGAGGGAATCGAGGTTATCAAGGCATTTGGAAGGGAAGGTGTTTCCTACGAGAAATTTTCGGGTGCGATCACGGATTTCCGAACTTTTGTGCTCAAATGGCTTTCATCAACCTGGGTGACGATGAAGCTTGCGTTTGCATTGTTTCCATCCACGCTGCTTGGCATACTGCCGGCAGGGCTTTATCTGTGTAGCAGAGATTCACTTAGTATCGGAGAAATGGTGTTGTGTATTATGCTGTCCATGTCGATGGTAGGATCGCTTGCGAAGCTGGAAGTGTTTGCAAACAGCATTAAGGAAATGCAGATGACCGTACTCGACCTGCAGAAGTTTTTTAATCTGCCAAGGCTGCCGGAACCGGAGCAGAGGGCAAAATTAAATGGTTACGGGATCATATTTCATCAGGTACATTTTTCTTACACCGGTGAAGCAAAAAATGAAGTATTGCATGGGCTGGATCTTTCCCTGCCAGAGGGAAGTTTTACCGCACTGGTAGGTCCTTCCGGAGGGGGAAAATCCACGGTGGCAAAGCTGATCGCAAGATTCTGGGATGTCACGGGCGGAGAGATAAAGATCGGTGGTGTATGTGTGAAAGATATGCCACTTTCACAGCTTGCGGATACGGTTAGCTTTGTGGCACAGGATAACTTTTTGTTCCGTTGTTCGCTAAAGGAAAACATCAGGCTCGGAAAACCGGATGCAACAGACGAAGAAGTTTATGCGGCGGCAAGGGCGGCATGTTGTGAGGAGTTTATCAAAAAACTGCCAAAGGGATATGACACGCCGGCTGGTGAGGCTGGAAAACGTCTCTCAGGAGGCGAAAGGCAGAGAATCGCCATTGCCCGTATGATGTTAAAAAATGCGCCGATTGTGGTGTTAGACGAGGCAACGGCATTTACGGATGCGGAAAATGAGGATAAGATCCAGCAAAGTATTGCGGCACTGACAAAAGGAAAAACGCTTCTTGTGATTGCACACAGGCTTTCCACGATAAAACAGGCAGATAACATTGTCGTGTTGGAAAAAGGAAGGATTGTGGCACAGGGAACGCAGGAAGAATTGTTAGAGGAATGCCCGCTTTACCGGAAAATGTGGGAGGCACATATCGGGGCAAAACACTGGGCCGTTTCAAAACGGGAGGCATCGGAAGTTGTTACTGGTTTGCAGACCGGGAAAGGAGTTTTGAATGTTTAAGACCATAAAGCGTATCATAAACTGGTGCGGAGAATTTCGGGGAAGATTATATATCGGGTTTGTTTTTTCATTTTTTTCAACATGGTTTGCAGCCATGCCGGTCATTATTGCAGCATATACAGTTAGTATTCTTATCACGGCAAAAAGAGATGGAATGCCGTTTGATACGAAGTGGATTGGTCTTAGCCTGCTTGGAATGATAGTGTTGATATTTCTCAGATTTCTGTTCGATTATCTGCGTGCAAGATATCAGGAAGGTATCAGTTATGAGCTGGTGGCGAGGGATCGTCTGGCAGTCGGGGAATCATTAAAGAGGGTATCTTTGGGATATTTTGCCCAGACAGATACCGGTGATATTTTAAATTCTATCACGACGGGACTGCATACACTGGAAAATATGGGAATCCGCATGATCAATGATTTTGTGGGTGGATATTTAAATTTCCTTTGTATCTTTTTGTTTTTATTTACGGTAAGTCCGGTTGTATCACTCATTTCACTTGCAGGTGTGATCGTGTCCTTTTTGTTCCTGCTCCGAGTATCGGCGCACAGTGTACAAAATGCGCCGATGGCTTCCGCAGCAGGCAGGGCACTCACCGGGGCAGCACTAGAGTATGCGAAAGGTTTGCCGGTCGTAAAATCCTTCGGGCAGGATGGCGCAGCGATGGCGGCATTTAAGGCAGCATGCGAGGACTCAAGAAATATCAATTTAAAGATTGAGTGGGGATTTACACCGTCAAGCTGTGCACATCAGCTTGCTTTAAAAATTGCATCAGTCGGACTGATTGCAGAATCCTGCTATCTTGGCATGACAGGACAGATGGATCTGTTTTTGATGCTGACATGCTGTTTTCTGTCATTTGGTATTTTTGCTGGATTAGAGACAATCAGCGACAGTGCACATGTGCTCGGCGTGATCAATGAGGCGATGGATCACTTAGATGCATTAAAGGAAGAACATTATATTGACGCGGACGGAAAAGATATCCGTTTATCCGGTTATGAGATATGCTTCCAAAATGTGGATTTTGGGTATGATGAGAGAAGAGTGCTTCATAATGTCAGTTTTACGATACCGGAACAGACGACAACCGCGATCGTGGGGCCTTCCGGTTCCGGCAAAACAACGATCTGTAACCTGATCGCCCGTTTTTATGATGTAAACAATGGAAGTGTTACTGTTGGGGGACATGATGTCAGAGAGTTTACCTGTGACAGTCTTTTGAAAAATATTTCCATGGTGTTTCAAAATGTCTATCTGTTTCATGACACGATCCGCGCAAATATCTGCTTTGGAAAACCGGATGCCACGGAAGAAGAAATGATCCGGGCGGCAAAAAAAGCGTGCTGTCATGATTTTATCATGGCACTTCCGGATGGATATGATACGGTGATCGGAGAGGGTGGAGGTACGCTTTCCGGTGGTGAAAAACAGCGTATCTCGATTGCAAGAGCGATGTTAAAAGATGCGCCGATCATCATTTTAGATGAAGCGACTGCAAGTCTTGATCCGGAAAATGAACATTTGATACAGTCTGCGATCACGGAACTGACAAAGGGAAAAACAATTATTATTATTGCCCACCGCCTGGCAACGATCGAGCAGGCAGACCAGATTTTAGTGGTGGATGACGGAAGCATTGCTGAGTGCGGAACGCATGAAGAACTTGTGGCAAGAAAAGGAAAGTATCAGGATTTCGTAAAAATCAGGGAGCGTGCAGAAGGATGGCGTCTGGAAAAATAATTGAGAAAACATCTCACTTTTTCGTATTGCATTTTAAATGCATGTTCGATATACTGAACGATAGTTAGATGCAACTAACAATAGTGTAAATCATGCAGACTCCGGAATCAGAAAGTTGCTACCTTTTTGATTCCGCAGAGGTTGTCTGCAAACGAAAAAAAGGAGACAGCGGGAATGAATTATTTAGAGATTGAAAAAGTAATCGGAAGGGAGATTTTAGACTCCAGAGGTAATCCTACCGTGGAAGCTGAAGTATATTTAGTGGACGGTACCATTGGAAGGGGAATGGCACCAAGCGGTGCATCGACCGGAGAATTTGAGGCATTAGAACTTCGTGACGGTGATAAGTCGAGATATCTTGGCAAAGGTGTTACCAAGGCAGTTGATAATATTAATACAATAATCAACGATACGATCGTTGGAATGGATGCCAGCGACATTTATGCAGTGGATGCAGCGATGATCGCAGCAGACGGAACAAAGGATAAATCAAAACTGGGAGCAAATGCGATCTTAGCAGTGTCGATTGCAGCGGCACGTGCAGCTTCCATCTCACTTGATATTCCGCTTTACCGTTTCTTAGGCGGCATCTCAGGCAACCGTCTGCCGGTTCCGATGATGAATATTTTAAATGGTGGTGCACATGCAGCAAACACGGTAGATGTGCAGGAGTTCATGATCATGCCGGTCGGTGCTCCGAGTTTTAAAGAGGCACTCCGCTGGTGCGCAGAAGTGTTCCATGCACTTGCAGCTCTGTTAAAGAGCAAGGGACTTGCAACCTCTGTTGGTGATGAGGGTGGTTTTGCACCGGATCTCGCTTCTGATGAGGAAGCAATCCAGTACATATTAGATGCTGTGAAAAATGCAGGATATGAGCCGGGCAGAGATTTCAGAATTGCCATGGATGCAGCTTCCTCTGAGTGGAAGAGCGAAAAAGGAAAAGGATTTTACAAATTGCCGAAAGCAGGTACAGAGTTTACTTCTGCAGAACTGATCGAGCACTGGAAGAAGCTGGTTGAAAAATACCCGATCATTTCCATTGAGGATGCACTTGATGAGGAAGACTGGGAGGGATGGAAACTTCTGACCAAAGAACTTGGCGATAAGGTACAGCTTGTCGGAGACGATTTATTTGTAACCAATACAGAGCGTCTGAAAAAAGGTATCGACAACGGCTGCGGCAATGCGATTCTGATCAAGTTAAATCAGATTGGTTCTGTATCTGAGACCTTAGAGGCAATCAAGATGGCTCATAAGGCAGGCTACACGGCGATTTCTTCCCACCGTTCCGGTGAGACGGAAGACACCACGATTGCAGATCTCGCGGTGGCATTAAATACCTGCCAGATCAAGACCGGCGCACCGAGCAGAACGGAGCGTGTTGCAAAATACAACCAGCTTCTCCGCATTGAGGAAGAACTTGGAAGTGCAGCAGTGTATCCGGGAATGGGCGCATTTAATGTAAAATAAGGAATTTACTCACATTATAGTTTATTTTCTCCTCTATCTTTTATGGAAAGGATGCGAAAGGCCAGGAATGGCTTTGGGCGTCCTTTTTTTTATTCTAAAACTCTTGCTGAAAAACACTCTCAATAAGAGACGCCGCAATCGCTTGTATTCGCAAAAGAAGAGGGTTATAATATTTTTACAATATCCTACTAGAATACTAGGATATAAAATGCGATAGAAAGGGGTACGATTGATGAGTAAATCAATGTTACAGATAAAGGATTTGACGGTAGGTGTGGAGGATAAGGAACTTTTACATCACGTCAATTTGGAGATAAAACGTGGTGAGACGCATGTTCTGATGGGACCAAACGGGGCAGGAAAATCGACACTGGGATATGTGCTGATGGGCAATCCGAAATATCAGGTGAAAGGGGGAAGTATTGAATTCCTCGGAAAAGATATCACAGAGGAGTCTGCAGATAAGAGGGCACAGGACGGGATTTTTCTGTCATTTCAGGAGCCACTGGAAGTGCCGGGGCTGGCACTGGATTCCTTTTTAAACAATGCGGTGCGTAAGCGGCGTGGGGACAATGTACGGATCTGGACCTTTATGAAAGAAGTGGATGCTGCGATGAAGATTTTACAGATGGATGCTTCCTATAAGAGCCGTGGACTGAATGTGGGATTTTCCGGTGGTGAGAAAAAGAAAACCGAGATTCTGCAGATGATGCTGTTAAAACCGGAACTTGCAATTTTGGATGAAACCGACTCCGGGCTGGATGTGGATGCAGTGCGTCTTGTTTCTGACGGAATTGAAGAATACCGTAAAAATAATGACAAGGGACTATTGATCATCACACACAGCACAAGGATTTTAGAGCATCTGCATGTGGATTATACGCATATCATGGTGGATGGACAGATTGTTGCAACAGGGGATGGAAGTCTGGTGGACAAGATCAACCGCGAAGGATATAAGGAGTATGTGGAACAATGAAAGAAAAAACTTATGTAGCGGATATCGACCGCACCATCTACGATATCCGGAATGATGATAAAGATGCCTATCATATGCAGGCGGGACTGACCGAGGACATTGTGAAAAAAATATCAGATGAAAAAGACGATCCGGTGTGGATGCGCGAGTTTCGGATGAAATCGCTGCAGATTTACAGACAGATGCAGATTCCAGACTGGGGCCCGCCGATCGATGGGCTGGACATGGATCATATTGAAACTTATGTGCGCCCAAAAACACAGATGCGTGGAAAATGGTCGGAGGTGCCGGGAGAGATCAAAGACACGTTCGAACGTCTTGGAATCCCGGAAGCGGAGCGGAAATCGTTAGCCGGTGTCGGAGCACAGTATGATTCCGAGATGGTCTACCATCATGTGAAAGCAGAAGTGGAAGCACAAGGGGTTGTTTACAGTGATATTGAGAGTGCGATGAAAGGCGAATATGCCGATATGATCCGCAAACATTTTATGAAACTGGTCAAACCGAATGACCACAAATTTGCGGCACTGCACGGAGCTGTCTGGTCGGGTGGCTCATTTGTCTATGTGCCGCCCGGAGTGTCCTTAGACTTCCCACTGCAGTCTTATTTCCGGCTGAATGCGCCGGGAGCAGGACAGTTTGAACATACGCTGATCATCGTGGATGAGGGCGCGTATCTGCATTTTATTGAGGGGTGTTCTGCACCGCGTTATAACGTGGCAAATCTGCATGCCGGATGTGTGGAATTATTTGTCCATAAAAATGCGAAACTGCGCTATTCTACAATTGAAAACTGGTCAAAAAATATGTACAACCTAAACACAAAGCGTGCATTAGTCGATGAGGGCGGAACGATCGAGTGGGTGTCCGGTTCCTTTGGCTCTCACACGTCTTATCTGTATCCGATGAGCGTTTTAAATGGAAAAGGTGCGCATATGGAATTTACCGGAATTACATTTGCCGGAAAAGGACAGAACCTTGATACCGGCGCAAAAGTTGTGCAGAATGCACCGGATACGTCTTCCTATATCAATACGAAATCAATCTCAAAGGACGGAGGTGTCAGCACTTTCCGCAGCTCAGTAGTCATTGGAAAAGACGCGAAAAACAGTAAGGCAGCCGTATCCTGTGAGTCGTTGATGTTAGACGGCATTTCAAGGTCGGATACGATCCCTGCAATGGATATCAAAACATCAATGGCTGATGTCGGACACGAGGCAAAGATTGGCAGGATCAGCGATGACGCCGTATTTTATCTGATGTCACGCGGTATCAGTGAGCAGGAGGCACGCTCCATGATCGTCAGTGGATTTGCAGATGATGTATCGAAGGAACTGCCGCTTGAATATGCACTGGAAATGAATAATCTGATCCAGCTGGAGATGGAAGGGAGCATAGGCTGATGGAAAAAGAATTGATCATAAACAGGCTTCCGGCAAAGACGTGGAACTGGCTTAAGATGAATGAAACACAGGTTACGGCAGATACGGAAAGTATTCCATGTACTCCTGAAATCTGGTGCGTGGAGAATACTCATGCAGAAGATAAAAAAGAACAGACCTACACGGAACTGCCGGAAGGCGTAAGCTGGGAGAAAAAAGCGATAAAAAAAGACATTAAGACAGGAATGGGGGAGCAGATTTCAAACCTGAACAGTCAGGATGAGGAAGATACGCTTGCAATCGAAGAAAATGTACATGCAAAACATGCAGTTATATTTTCGTACCAGTATGATGCAGAAAAAAAATACTTTAACCGTATGCAGATTTTAGCTGGAAAAGACAGTGAAATAGAAATCATTTTTTTATTTTCTTCTGATATAAATAGCAGTGGGACAGTGATACATCAGTTGATTGTCGATGCAAAAGAAGGGGCAAAAGTAAAAATATATGCCGCACAGCTTTTGGGTAAAAATGTATGTGCCCTGCTTGATATCGGCGGTGCATGCGAAAAAGATGCGTCGGTAGAACTGCTCCAGATACAGCTTGGTGCAGAAAAATTATATGCAGGATGCCAGATGGAACTTGTCGGTGCGCACAGTTCATTTACAGCAAACATTGGATATCTTGCGGATGGAAATGACCGCTATGATATGAACTATGTGGCACGCCATATCGGGAAAAAGACAGAAAGCCAGATGGATGCAAACGGTATTTTAAAGGGAAATGCAAAAAAACTGTTCCGCGGAACAATCGACTTTATCACAGGATGTGCAGGCGCGAAAGGCGCTGAGAGCGAGGATGTGCTTTTGATCGATGAGGATGTAGAGAACCAGACGATACCGTTGATCCTCTGTGGAGAAGAGGATGTGGAGGGAAGCCATGGTGCAACGATCGGAAGACTTGACGAGCAGATGTTGTTCTATCTTGGAAGCAGAGGATTTGACCAGGAGGAGGCAAAACGTCTTGTCGCAAGGGCAAGGATCGATGCACTCTGTGCCATGATCCCGTCAGAGGAGATACAAAAAGAAATCCAGCTGCTACTGACCACACAACTGGTGTGAACAGCAGCAATCTGACATTTATGGAGGATGAGACAGATGCCTGATTATAAAAAAGATTTTCCACTGTTAAAAGATAAAGATCTGGTTTATCTGGATAATGCGGCGACCACGCAGCGGCCCATGCAGGTGCTTTTGGCAGAGCGGGAATTTTATGAAAAATACAATGCAAATCCATTGCGTGGACTGTATGCACTCGGTCTTGCTGCGACGGAACAGTACGAACTTGCCAGAGAAAAAGTACGTGATTTTATCCATGCAAAAAGTGAAAGAGAAATTATTTTTACCAGAAATACGACGGAGAGTATTAACCTTGTTGCATACAGCTATGGACTAACTAATTTAAAACAGGGAGATGAAATTCTTGTAACGATCACAGAGCATCACAGCAATCTGCTCCCCTGGCAGATGGTGGCAAGACAGACGGGTGCAAAACTGGTCTATCTGGATTGTGAGCAGGACGGAAGCTTTTCGGAGGAAGCAATTTCAAAGTCCATCAGTGAAAAGACAAAATTTGCGGCAATAGGATTCGTTTCTAACGTTCTGGGCAGACGAAACCCGGTCGAAAAGATCATAAAACGGGTGCATAAAAATGGTGGCGTGGTGTTAGTGGATGCCGCACAGGCGGTTTTGCATGAAAACGTGGATGTCACGGAGATGGACGCTGACTTTCTTGCATTTTCCGGACATAAAATGATGGCACCGATGGGAATCGGTGTGCTCTATGGAAAAGAGGAACTGTTAGAATCAATGCCGCCTTTTCTGACAGGTGGAGAGATGATCGAGTCGGTGACAAGAGAGGATGCAGTTTATGCCGAACTGCCGCATAAGTTTGAGGCAGGAACGGTCAATGGAGCAGGAGCTGTCGGTCTTGCGGCTGCCATTGATTATATGAATGGGATTGGAATGGAGACGATTCAAAAAAGAGAGTCAGAACTTACGAAAATGCTGTTTGAAGGCATAAGCCGGATTCCGTACGTGCACATTTTAGGAAGTAAAAAGCCAAAGGAACACGGGGGAATTGTAAGTTTTGTGATAGATGGTGTGCATCCGCATGATATCGCATCTATTTTAGATGACAGCCGGATTGCAGTCCGTGCCGGACACCATTGTGCACAGCCACTGTTAAAACATCTCGGCGTGATGTCTTCCGCGCGTGTCAGTCTGGCATTTTATAATGACGAAAAAGATATCGAACGTTTCTTAGACTGTCTTGCCGGCGTTCGAAGGAGGATGGGATATGGAGAGTAGAAGTTTTTATAATACGATACTGACAGAGCATAATTTACACCCATTGCATAAACAGGTTTTAAAGGATGCAAACCTGGCGTTAGAAGGTGTCAATCCGAGCTGTGGAGATGATATTGTTCTTCAGTTAAAGGTGGAGAACGGAAAAATCACAGACGGTGCATTTGCCGGAAGCGGATGTGCCGTCTCACAGGCTTCGGCGGATATGATGCTTGACCTTATCATTGGAAAAACGAAAGAGGAGGCATTAAAACTTTCTGACATTTTCTTAAAAATGATTCATGATGAAGCAACGCCGGATGAAATTGAGCAGCTGGAGGAGGCATCCTCCCTTCAGGATATTTCCCACATGCCTGCCCGTGTAAAATGTGCGGTGCTTGGCTGGCACACAATGGAAGAGATGCTTGGTGAGGAAAAAAGTAAGAAAGGGATTTAGCTTTTTTCATGATAATAGAATGTTTCCAGATTTTCTGATTAATGATAAATTATCTCACTTACAGATGCTCCATCTGTGCGTAACAGGGGTATAATATAAATGATTAGATAAGACTAACCAATGCAATGTTAGGCGGATGTCGGTGTGAAAAATACTTTTTCACACGCAGAAGAAATGGAGGTCATGATGGGAAGATATTATCATTTGTCAAAAAAGCTGACAGAAGCACAGGTGGCAGAAGTGGAACGTGAGATGAGAGAGATTGAGGATGTGGAGAGCGTTGAAGTCAATGGAGACCACATGTATATGAAAGTTATTACAAAAGATGACGAGTTTGCCGGGGTGATGGGCAGAGCGGTCAATATCTGCAGCAGGGTTGCGGATGGGGCAGAGCTGTCGTTTTCCGGCTTTGCGGTGTGAGTGTAAAGTTTTGGGAAAGGTGGGTGCCTGAGGTGTGTTGGTGGCATCTGACCGGGAGCCGGGGCCTGGTTTGTTCCGTTG
>ERZ1026854.608-NODE-608-length-24715-cov-7.286010_pt1 | contig 24715 bp, 18 predicted proteins | sample MGYA00380157_ERZ1026854 | MGnify/ENA primary metagenome ERZ1026854 (study PRJEB33269, sample SAMEA4719793) | human gut metagenome | biome: human-associated habitat; feature: organic feature; material: feces | place: Cameroon | collected 2013-10 ... | reverse complement strand
TACAGCATTGCTCCAAGATGAAATGTGATTTTATTTCTCACCAAATCCTAAACGGCCTCCTCCATCAGATCCCCCTCCGGAGGACGTCCGAGGATGTGCAGCCCGTCCTTGATCAGATTGCCCTTGACCTCGACGATGTAATCGTACAGGTCGTCGACGGCATCCGCGAAGACCTCGTCCGAACACGACGGATCGACCTTCATGTCGCTGTAGAGGTCCATCCTCTGCACGATATCCCTTATCCCCGCGAGATACAACGACCGGGCCTCGGTCTGACCCCTGGTGCCGGCGTCCATGTACTTCTGAACGGCGGCCTCCAGCTCGCTTATCTCGTCGTACCCGCCAGCACGGGTCATTATCGGTATCATGTGGTCGATAATGACCGCCGCAGCACGCCTCTTGGCCTGGACCCCTTCGCCGGGGTTGCCTATGACGTACGGATAGATGTCCGGGATCGAATCCTGGATGTAATCGGGGCAGCAGTCACCGGAGAGGGCGACGGACTTCCCCGGCAGCCATTCCAGGGTGCCGTGAGTCCCCACGTGTATCACCGCCTGCGCTCCGAAGACGTTCCTGAGCCAGCGGTAGTATGCGAGGTACTGATGGGGCATCACCGTCAGCGGGTCGTGGTAGCTCTCCTGTATGTCCCGGCCGCGGTCGGGCTGGAATCCCACAAGGACGTTCCCGAACACCGTTCCTGGGATCGCGATCCTCCCGTCCACGGTGTAGAAGTCGCCGGGAGGCCTCCCCCATCCGTCCTCCATCCTCGATCTGGCGGCATCGGACAGCGTCCGATACCATTGATCGTACTGCTCCGGACCCACCAGGTCCAGGGACCTCCTGCGGACCTCCTCGTCGGAGATCCAATCGAAATCGTTGGTCAGTCCCGACAGGAGGGTGTCCACCAGCTCCCTCGGGGTCTCTGGGATCGCATCCCCGACATCGTATCCGTCGTCTCTCATCCTGTGCAGTATGTCGACGACGCTGGCGAACGTATCGAGACCGGCGGCTCCGCCGGCGTTCGCCGTCTTGGGAGGATACATGTACAGGAGGATGGCGACCCTCCTCTCCGCGTTGGATGTGCGGCGGAGCATCGCCCACATCACCGCGATGTCCGCGACGCGGTCGTCCCTGTCGTCCATCGCCACGTACACGCGGGAGCCGTCCTCCAGCTTCTCCGTGGAGCACGATGGGACGGAGATTATCTGCCCGTCGAACTCGGGATGGGCGACGTCGAAGGCCACCTCCGCCGGAGAGAGACCGTTGATGTCCGCCTTCCACGTCTCGTAATCGGCGGAGGGCGTCATCGTCTGTATCACTGGGACGCCGTAGGATGCGAAGAAGTTGTCATCGCTGACCTGCTCCCCATCGCCGGGGGTGGCGATCAAGGTCTGCGAGAAGCTCATGGTCTCGATGATCGCATCGAGGACAGGCTCCCCGTTCACGGTCAGATGCTCGCGGAGGACACGTTTGACGCCGATCGCTCCCGCGAGAGGCTCCTCGTAGGTCTGGAGGAACACCGCCACGGGATTCCCTCCGCGCCTCTCCACTGCGCGGATGAGCCCGTCGACGTTCCCGACGTTGCCTGTGAGCCATTGCTTCTGATAGAAGAAGATCCCGATGCTGGGCTTGGACTGATCCAGCTCCCCGAGGTAAGGCTCGAAGCCTATGTCCTCCCTTCCGGGATAGTAGATCCCCTGCGCAGGGGGCCTCGAAAGCTCCGGTACATCGATGTCGATGCCGTCGAACCTGCGGATGGCCCACAGGAACAGGGAACGGAGGTTGTCGTCGCCTCCCAGGATGTAGTAGGCGCAGGCGGTTTCGAACTCCTGGTCAGACCCCTTGAACATGTAACGGAAATCCACGGTCACGCATTCGTCCGTGCATACCAGGAGGGAGCAGACCCCTTTGGAGTCTATGACCTTCCGGAGCCTGTCGAACCTCTTCATGTAGGTGGTGTCGCCGTGGACCTTCAGAGTGATCAGATCGGCATCGGCAGCATCCTCGCAGGCGCGCAGCAGGAGCTCGGGATCGGAATCGAGGTCCGCCGAGTCGTAATTCGAGTAGACGAGGCCGAGGTGCTCGGCCCCCACCTCTGCGGCGGCCCTGTTGAGCAGGAAGCTGTCCTTTGTCCCTATGGAGATGTTGACGAAACGCAAGGAGATCACCCGACAGACATGGATGATACGACCATCGTGTCTGGACTATAAAGAAGGGAGTGATGTGATGAGGACAGGAACGTTGAATATCGCCATCGATATTCGATTAGAAATGATGAGAAACGGACTGATACCGTCATAAAGATACGCGAATATGCGAAAACAGTCCTGGAATCCCACCCTCTTATACGAAAATGAGTGCACACGAAGCCTCTCGAAAAGACTCTGTTCTCCTTGAAGCCTCCCGTCCTTCTGATCGATCTGTAGACACTTTCATGGTTCGATAAACAGTCCGAACCTCCATTGGATGATACATCCTTTAATACCATCAACATAATTGGAACATTCATCCAGTAAGGAGTGATTCCTATGGACAAAAAACAAATCGCAGTCGTCATCGTGGTCGTGATCATCCTGATCGCGGCCGTATCGGCCATCGTGGCCACGGGCGATGACAAAAATAAATCATCGGCAACCCTCGAGCTGCTCGATGAGAACTTCTCACCCACCCTTGAGGTGTATGGGAACGTGAACGAGGATCTCGTGATCGACGAGAAGGATGTCGAAGTCCTCGAGAATGCTCTGAAGAACGGAACCGCATCCTCGTTGAGGCTCGCCGACGCCAACGGAAATGGAAAAGTGGATCAGGAAGATGTGGAGTACATCAAGCAGATCATCTCCGCCACTCCCGACAACCAGGTCGTCGTCAAGCACCTCAACAGATACACGAAAGGCGACTACTGGCAGGAGTCCAAGTATCCTATCAACTCTTTGGCAACCAGCGCCTCCGCCAACATCATCATGATGATGAAGTACGCCGGCATCAATGATAAGATCAAGGCCGTCTCCTACTACAGCAAGATAGATAGCACGATGTATTCCGACTATCAGTATCTCTTCTCCGACTATGGCGGCAAGTTCGATGTCAACAACACGTACAAGTATCGTGTAGGAGCCTCTGCAGGCTACTTCTCTGCAGAGCTGCTCACCAACCACATCAACCAGGACAAGATCACGGCCATTGTCACAGGCGACAACGCTCAGGCATACCTATCTGGTCCTGCCGACAAACATGCCTACGGCATCACAGAGGCCAAAGCCAAGGAACTCGGCCTAAGTGTCATCAGGATAGCTGCGGCGTCCCCGGATCCCTCGATGTATCTCTCTGACCTCGCACTCCTCGCATTCATGACACAATCGGATTCGTCCAAGATCGCAGACATGACTACATGGTATCAGAACACCATCAAGGATCTGAACACCGTCCTCAAAGACAACATCGGAAAAGGGACCGATCAAGTCAACATTGCCGTATCTTCCTCCGCAACCTACTCCAAGACCAGCGACGGAAAAGTTACCACCACCAACTATATCAGTTCCGGAACGTCCGATTATACAGCATCCGTTGTGTCCGCTGGAGGAAACTTCGCACTCAAGGACTACGATTTCGGAACTTCCACAAGCTCAGGAAAGATGACCGATCTCGGCAAATGGCTCGTCGATTACAAAATCGACAAGCTCATCGTGAGCAAGACGGGCTCTGCGTTCAGTTGGTACGGAGGCACCGCTCTGACCGATGGTCTGAAGACCGTCCAGTCCTGCGCCCTCGCGTTCAGCGACACCGAGGCTTTCTACAACAACGAGGTCTACGTCCTGAGCGGTGACATGCCGATCCTCCTGAGGACCGTCTACGCTGCATGCATCCTGTACCCCGACCTCTTCACCAAGGCGTGGGCGGACAACTACAACGTGCAGCACTGCACCCAGTTCCTGGGAATCGACGAGAACACCGTCCGCAGCGGCTCCTACTACCTGTCGATGGCGGACATGGGCCTCTCCGGCCACTGATCAAACCGGCGGGGCGTCATGCCCTGCCATTCCATCAAAAAAGGTGCAGATATGGAAGAGGGCGTGGAGCAATTCAAGGCTGAATACAAACAGCGCAATTCCAGAAAGGTCCTCTTCATTCTATTCTGTGCCGCACTCGCCTTCTTCGGAGTTGCCCTGTCAGTCACCATCGGCGGATACGACATCTCCATATCCCGCGTCTACGAGGTCATATGGGACCACATAACCAGAGTGCAGTATCCCCCAAATTCCAGAGAATGGTACGACGACTACATCGTATGGAACGAAAGGCTGCCGAGGGTCCTGTTCGCCCTCGTAGCCGGTATCGGATTGGCTACCGCAGGGGTCGCGATGCAGAGCATCATGAAGAACCCCCTGGCGGAACCCTACACCACCGGAGTCTCCTCCGGAGCCTACTTCGGAGTAGCCATCAGCATGGCTCTGGGCATGTCCGTGATGGCGTCTGCCAGCTCGGCGATCAACGCTCTGATCTTCTCCCTCATCCCCGTAGCGGTGATGATCCTGCTTTCATCCAGATCGATGAACTCGGTCGCCACCCTGATCCTCGTGGGAACAGCGATTTCCTACATGTTCAACGCTTTCAGCACGCTGGTCCTGGTGACGACGGATGCAGACACGCTCGCCAACGTGTACAGATGGCAGGTCGGCTCGTTCATCAACATAACCTGGGACCAACTGACGCTCGCTGCCGCAGTGGTTCTGACCGGAGCCGTTGTTATAACGCTGCTCTCCAAGAAGCTCAACATCATGAGCATGGGCGATGAGAACGCGACGAGTCTCGGACTCAACGTGAAACGCCTCCGTGTCATCATCCTTATCGTGATGGCGGTGATGGTCGCCTTCATCGTCTCATACTGCGGCATAATCGGATTCATCGGACTCATCTGCCCGCATATCATCCGTCTCGTCATCGGCTCGGACAACCGTTTCGTGATCCCGGCAGCCGCGGCGTTCGGTGCAGCCTTCCTCCTCATAGCGGACACCGTGGCCAAATGGATGTCCGCCCTCGACACCGTACCGGTTGGAGTCATCGTATCCCTCATCGGCGCTCCGGTCTTCCTTATGATCCTCGTTCGCAACAGGAGGGAGATATGGTGAACGAGCTGGTATCCGAATTCCACAGATCGATCAGGAAATCGCTCATATGGATCGGATTGTTCATCGCGGCCACTGCGATACTCGTATTCGTCTCCCTCTCCGCATCCGAGATAAGGATCGGATTGTTCGAAGGGATACGGATCTTCACGGATCATCTCATGGGGGCGGAACCGAGCGGATTCCTCCCCACCCTCAAGGACAGGATAGTGTTCGAACAGAACATGCCTCGCGCCCTCGGAGCCGTGCTGGCGGGGGCCGTCCTGTCCGTTTGCGGTGCTTCGCTCCAGAGCCTCATCAGGAACCCCTTGGCCGACCCGTACACCCTCGGGATCTCCTCGGGCGCCATGTTCGGAATGGTCCTCAACGTGGGCCTGGGAATCAGCATCATCCCGTTCCTGTCATCATCCGATGGGATGATCCTCAACGCATTCCTCCTATCCCTCGTGCCCACGGCGGTCATCGTCTTCATTGCCGCATTCAAGAAGGTGACTCCGACGATGATGATCCTCTGCGGAATCGCGGTGATGTACGTCTTCACGGCGCTCACCACCCTCATCAAGTATTCCGTCGAGCCGGAGGCATTATCCTTCATCTACCAATGGTCCATCGGATCCGTTTCCGGAATATCCTGGGGTAACATCCCGAAGATGATCGTCGCCTTGCTGGTCATCGGGATCCCCATGTTCTTCATCCACAGACGCGTCGACATCGTCGCTCAGGGAGACGAGGGCGCCATCGCACTGGGGATCCGTCCAAACAAGCTGAGGATCGTCGCATTGATCCTCGCCTCTCTGGCGACATCGATAATCGTGTGCTACACAGGGACCATAGGATTCGTAGGTCTAGTGGCACCGCACATAGCCCGCATCTTCGTCGGATCAATGGGCAAGGTCCTGATTCCGACATCGGCGGTGCTCGGAGCATTCATGGTGCTCGGAGCGGACTACATCGTCCGCCTGGTGTCGCCGTCGCTCCCCGTGGGTGTGATCCTCGCTCTCATCTGCAGCCCAATATTCATACTGATCCTGATCAAAATGAGAAGAAGCGCCTGGTGACATCATGCTTTCATCCAACATCCTCAAGGAATCGACCGAGAACGGGAGGAAGCCCGTCGAAGGGCTCACCCTGGTCATAGACGGAATGGAATTCTCCTACGGCGCCTTCCCGATATTGAAGGGGGTCACGCTGGACATCAGAAAACCAGGTCTGATCTCCATCCTGGGCCCCAACGGCGTGGGGAAGTCCACGCTCATCCGCTGCATCAACAAGATCCTCGCACCCACCGGCGGAGCGGTGATGATCGATGACATCGACATATCGGAGATCACGGTCAAGGAGCTGTCCAAGATCATGGGATACGTCCCCTGTGCGACGGGGACCTCGTTCCCTATCACTGTGACCGATGCGGTGCTCATGGGGAGATTCCCCCATCAGAAGTACGGATCCCTGGATCACGACCTGGAGATCGTCTACGAGACCCTGACATCCCTGGATATCGCCCATCTCGCCACCCGTCCCATCAACGAACTGTCGGCAGGACAGCTGCAGAAGGTCATGGTGGCCAAGGGTCTGGCCCAGCAGCCCAGGATCCTCCTCCTGGACGAACCGACCGCGAATCTGGACATCAGGCACCAGCTCAACGTCACCCATCTCCTCAGGGACGTGTCCCGGAACAGCAACGTCATCGTCATCATGATCTGCCACGACATCAACATCGCAGCGAAGTACTCCGACAGCATCATCCTGATGTCCGAAGGAAGGATATTCGCCGCCGGAGAACCCAAGGACGTCATAACCGAAGACAATCTGAAGACGGTCTACGGTGTGAAGTCCAGGGTGGTGAACGACGTCGGAAGGCCCCACGTCATGCTCAGAGACGATGATGATCCGGACGACTGATGCGAGTTTGAAACCGGGCGATTCTCACCACTTGGAAGATACATCCGACATCTGTCGAATGCTGTCTCAAGAACCGTTTTAACCCCTCGGAACCTTTCCACCCTCCATGCTGGGGAAGGAGATCGTCATCGACAAGACGAAGTGCGACGGATGCGGGCTCTGCGTGGAGGCATGCCACGAAGGGGCCCTGGCCATCGTGGACGGAAAAGCCGAACTGGTCGGGAAGGACTTCTGCGACGGACTCGGCGATTGCCTGCCGGCCTGCCCCCGGGGTGCGATATCATTCAACGACCGTCCCGCTGACGCTGTTCCGGGACTCATGGTGAATCGCATAGAATGCACATCCACGGGCGAATCCGGCCACCAGTGGCCGATCCAACTGGCCCTCGTGCCTTCCAGATCGGATTTCTTCAGAGGCACCATCGTGATCGCGGCGGACTGCACCGCGTTCGTCTACGACGATTTCAAGAAGAGGATGCTGGAGGGACGCCCCGTGGTCATCGGTTGCCCCAAGCTCGACGACCGCTCCAGATTCGACAAGGTCCTGGCGATCCTGTCCGAGAATCCGATTGACAAAGTGAAGGTCGTCAGGATGGAGGTGCCCTGCTGCCGCGCCCTGACGAACATCGTCAAGGCGGCGGCCGCGGGCTGCGGCAGGAGCGTCGAGGTGGAAGAGGTCGTCCTCTCCCGGAGCGGCTCCGTCTTCAGCCGATGACGGACCTTACCGATTCGGCGAGCCGATCGGCGTTCAGATCCTCCAGGCGGAAGTAGGTCCCGTTCAGCTCCCGGGCCAGACGCTCCGCGTTGTCGAAGCGTATGTACCCCGTGCTGGCGTCCACCACGATCCATTTCACCTGCGGGATCGCCAGACCCTCTGCGAGCGCCCTAGCCTCCTCATTGGCATCGGAGCCCTCCCTCAGAGGCACGTTGGCCCTGCCATCGGTTATCAGGACGATGTAGCACGACTCGCCGGGATGGCTCCTCGAATACGAGGTCATGAAGTCGCCGACCGTGACGAGGGCCTGTCCGAGAGGGGTCTTGCCCCCGGTCGGGAGCTCCTCCAGCTTCCTGTAGCTGTACTCCACCGACCTGGTCGGAGGAAGCACGAGCTCCGCGGAATCGCGGCGGAAGGCCATCAGGCCTATGCGGTCCCTCTTGACGTAGCTGTCGCGGAGCATCGATAGGACGACGCCCTTCACGGCGGCCATCCTCCTCCTGACTCCCAGCGACCCGCTGGCGTCCACCAGGAACAGGATGGTGCATCCCGAACGCCTCTCCCTGACCTTCCTGCGGATGTCCTGCTTCTCTATCGCGAGGGATAGCCCGTTATGGTCCCTGCCCTTCTGATACGGGGCGGCGGCACGGATCGTGGCGTCGAAGGCCACATCCGATACGCGGCCCTCCGGGATCCTCGACCTTGCATAGCGCCCGGTGGAATCGTTGCTCTCGGCCATGGCCCTGCGGCCCTTGCGGCTCGAGGTCGTGCGGATTATGCGGCGGCCGTCCTGCAGATAATCGATGACGCGGAACTGCTCCCCGATCTCGAAGAGCATCTCGTCGAGCATGTCCTGGAGGTCCTCCGGCGGAGGGGGCGTCTCCCTGTCATCGTCGTTATCCGGCTCCCTGTCGTCGCGTTCGGGTGGCTCGGGAGGGGTGTCGTCGCGATCCGGCTCCGGATCGTCGTCCCGGTCCCTGTCGTCATCATCCTGCTCGGGCGGTTCCGGGGGCTCCGGCGGAGGCGGGGGCTGGGAGTAGTTGCGGCGGTGGGCCAGACAGATCATCGCGGCCTCCTCCACATCCATCCTCATGACCTCGTCGCGTCCGTTCAGGGCCGCGAGGGCGAATGCTGCCTCCGTGAGTGCTATATCCCCGCGGAAGCCGTCCACGGAGACCTTGGCGCACAGTTCGACCGCCACTCCGAGCAGGTCGTCGGTGATCGTCACGAGCGGGAGGATCCTCTTCGCGCGTTCGATGCTCGTGCGTATCGCATCCTCCTCTTCCGCGTACATGAAGATGAACGCCTTCGGATCGCGGACGAAATCCGCATTCCTGCGGAGGACCTCCTCCCTCGCGCGCTCGTCGTCGTTGGGGAAGTCGGAGTAGGCGCACAGATCGAACCTGTCGAGCAGATGCGAGCTGATGTCCGAATCCTCGGGATTCATGGTGGCGATCATCAGGACATCGCAGGGATACTCCCCCGAGACTCCCTCCCTCTCAACCTTCACACGTCCGCTGAGGATACAATCCAGTAGTGATGCCAGGACCCTCTGGTCGAGAAGGTTCACATCATCTACGTAGAGTATCCCTCCGTCCGCCTGTGCCAGCAGGCCCTTCTGCATGACCGCGCGGCCCTCGCGTATCGTGGCCTCCGCGTCCATTCCGCCGAAGAGCATCTCCTCCGTGACGTTCAGCGGGACGTTGGTGACCTTACGGCCCGTGAGCGCCCCGGCCGCCCTGGACAGGACGGTCTTGGCGGATCCGGGTCCGCCGCGTATGAGCACCGTGCGCAGGACGGGATTGACCGCCGCGCATTCCACGGCCCTCTTGGCATCGTCCATGCCGTAGACGGCCGCGAACGGAAAGCTCAGATCGCCTGCAGGCATTTCTCGAGCTCCTCTTGATCGAAGGCCTCCTCCTCGAACGGGCGCCTCCTCATGCGGTGGGACAGGACGGGGGTCGCGACGGCGCGGATGTCGTCCTTGGTGACCGCGGAACGGCCTTCGAGAGCGGCGTTCGCCCTGGCGGCCTTCATCATGGTGATGTCCGCCCTGTGTCCGTCGACGCCGAAATGGGTGGTGACGGAGACGACGGCGGCGAGGATGGAATCATCGACTGTGACCGATGGGAGGCTCCTCCTCGCATCGATGAGCCTGGCTCTCAGCGCGTCGGTCTCCTCCTTCGCCTTGGCGGTGTAGCCGGCGGGATCGGTGTCGAAGGCCATCCTCCTACGGACGACCTCCATCCTCTTCGCGGTGTCGCGATCGCCCCTGACATCGATCGACAATCCGAACCTGTCGAGAAGCTGGGGCCTGAGCTCCCCCTCCTCAGGGTTCATCGTTCCCACGAGGACGAACCTCGAAGGGTGCGAGAAGGACACGCCCTCCCTCTCGATGTAGTTGACCCCCATGGCGGCGGAATCCAACAGGAGGTCCACGATATGGTCGTCCAGGAGGTTCACCTCATCCACGTACAGGAGATTCCCATTGGCCTGTGCCAGCACTCCCGGCTCGAACTTCTTCTCCCCAGTCTTCAGGACATGCTCGATATCGAGCGTTCCCGCGACACGGTCCTCCGTGGCGCTCAGAGGCAGCTCCACGACGCGCATCGGCTGCTCTGCAGAATCCAGTCTTCCGTCCTTCGCGAGCTTCTCGGTGCAATAGGGGCAGAGCATGTCCGGATGGTTCGGATCGCAGTTGAACGGACAGCCAGGAACAGCCGTCCTCGGGGGCAGGATCTGCGCCAGGGAACGGACGGTGGTGGATTTGGCGGTGCCCTTCTCTCCTTTGATCAGCGCTCCGCCGATGCCGGGATCGACGATGTTCAGGAGAAGGGCCCTTTTCATATCATCTTGGCCGACAATCGAGACGAATGGGAACAGAAGCTTATCCATATTATTCACGATTGGACGGTACATCCAACTTGCTGGATTTAAAACAACCCCGACCTCGATGATGCACCATCATGCATGAATGTCGTATGCGGAATCGCCAGCCCCATAGAAGGCAATCCGATTCGCTGGTTGGTTCAAATTCGGTATTCCAGAATATCCCGTCTACAGATACATCATAATTGAACTTTTCAGCAACGTGGGCTGTAGACTCCTCCCACCAGGAAACTCGATAGAATCGACGATATTCATCCCCTCAAATCGTCATAATCCCAGAGATGTCAACAATATATAGCTAACTCCTCAGCAACCGGTATGCGCCACAAAACTCGAACATATTCTTGTCAACCAGTAATCGAAATGCTGACAATTCGAACGAATCTGATCGATAGATACACCCTCCAGAATTCTTGTAGTATGAATCTTCTTTGAATTCGTATATCCAGGAATCACGTCGTTCAATCTTCTGGAGGGGAGCGCACTTGGACTAGTGTTTATCAATTCTGGGCTTCCTGCCTGATGCACAATCTTTCCAACCATCTGCAAAGCATTCTTACCATATGGTCTGAACGCCTCTGCATTGCAATACAGATACGCTTCGAATTCATGCAATTCGAAGTTCATCAACAAATTGCCCAACCCCATATCGGCTTCGATTGCTTGTTCTTTGGAACACACCGAATCATAGATGGAACCTGAAACATCGTATTCGAATGGCACTTCCAGTACTGGAGAGTAATCAACCAGTGTCGTGACGAGTTCGTTTGGATGCTCGTGACATATACGAGTGAGCTCACGTTTCATCTTACTGTAGCTAGATATGCCGCCGGTCTTGCCTAAACGACCATCATTCGCCATTATCGTACTTACAAATACACCGCGGGATTGGAGGAACGGACTGATCTTCTGATCGACCAGTATCTTCTCGGTGCTCCCTTCGCAATAGATGTAGACGATCATGGCTGACCACCGATGATGTTCTTCTTCCAGATGGTACTCAATGCATACTCATCCAACCATCCCCTCAACGCATCGGCGGACAGTTGCTTGTATGTGGAGCCATCCGACGTCAATTCGGATACGATGACATCGTCTGCTTCAAAATAATCCAAAAGATCCGCAGACTGGGTAGAGATGATGATCTGCTTCTCGGATGATGCCATGTGCACAAGTTCCGCGAATACAGAAATCGCATATGGATGAAGTCCCAATTCAGGTTCATCCAATATTATAGTCGTAGGTTGGAAGGCGGAAGGTTCCAACAGCAATGTCGCCAAGCAGATGAACCTGATTGTTCCATCGGACAGCTGATTTACTCCGAATACCTCTTCCATCCCAGTCTGCTTCCACCTGAGACGCACGATTTCCTCATTCTGTACATTGGGCTCCAATACGAAATCTTCGAAATAGGGTGCGACCATCCTCACGACACGAACTATATCATCATATGATTCCGGAAACGACTGCTTCAGCATATACAGAAACGGCGCCAGATTGGATGCATCATGACGCAGGGATACTGTATCGGACAACAATCCCGCCTGTTTCATTCCAGCAGTCGAGGTGGTATCATGAAAGTGATACACTCTCCATTTCTTAGCCTCCAACACAGGCTTAACATAATATTCGATCCGATTTGGTACACCTTTCTCATACTCGGACTCGTAGCCGTATGGCGTACGGTCGACATCTGATTGCACAGGACCCCAACCATAATACTCGCGCCTAAAGACCAGATTGCCATCGTTGTTTGGTACCAGATCGAAACCATAGGAGTTATTTCCAAAAGAAAACTCCATCTCTATCCTGTCGGTCGTTTTCAGACCTCCGTACAACAAAGATTGCAGACCTGACCTTCCAACGTATTCCTGAAGTCTCTTATCCAGGATGTTCTGCAGGAAATACAAAGCGGAGATGAAATTGGACTTTCCTGATCCATTCGGACCGATCAGGATGTTAATATCGCGCAGATGCACTGTGGAATCCTTAATGGATTTGAAGCCCTTGACCTTCACATTGCTGAGCTTGACATCATCCATAGTATCAGTCCAACCGGGATATCAACAGATGCGTTACCATTGTCATAAACCTATTGCGACATACGCGGGCACCTTCGGGATATAGGATTAAAAAACCCTCAGGACCTCCGAGGATCCGAACCTCTTCAAGAACTCACTAATCCTGCGGCCATCCATGCCCGCATCTACACGTTGAAATAACCGTTGGAGCATTCATCCGATATGCCTCTCAGAATAGTCTACGTCACCATCCAGAGCGTGGATTCATCCACCTTCCGCGCACCGGCCGAAGAGGTCTGCAGGGAGAACGGATGGGATCTGGACCTGTTCTGCGCCAACGACAGCGAGATCGACGAGGACCCTCTGACGTACCACGAACTCGTTCTGAAGTCCAAGGAGGCGGACCTCGTCATGGTCAGAGTCATGGCCGATCCCACCAGGATGAGGCGCTTCGAGCAGTGGGAGAGGGTGCTGAAGGAGTGCAAGGGCTACATCGCCGTATATTCCGGCAACCTCGACGTCTCGCTGATCTACCGCGATCTGTTCAAAGGGGACGATCAGGAGTACATGCGTCTCCGCGAGTACATGAGGGGCAGGGGCGCCGAGAACGACAGGGCGATCGTCCTCTGGCTCCACAGGATGCTCACGGGCGAGGGGGAGCTGCCGGGGATCGTCCAGCATCCGTCGGACGGCGTGTACCATCCCGATCTCCCCAGGGATGTGACCCTGGAGCAGTATCTGGAGCACCTGGACCCGTCCAAGCCCACCGTGGGGCTGATGATCACCTCGAATCTGTGGATCTACGACAATCTGAGGCATGTCGACGAGTTCATCCGCGAGATCGAGAGGCAGGGGATGAACGTCATCCCCGTGTTCTTCGCCATAGCCGCATCCCGCACGTCCGGGGAGGAGGGTTCGGTCGCCGTCGTGAAGAAGTACTTCATGGACGGGACCAGAAGGAGGATAGACGCGCTGATCCTGTCCACTCCGTTCTCCCAGCTGAACAACTCCCGCGACTGCGACGGGGTTTACACCCCCGACGAGCAGAACTACTTCCACACGCTGACGGACGTCCCGGTCTTCCAGGCCATGTCCGTCGCATCGCATTTCGCCGACTACGAGGAGAAGGCCGAGGGCCTGTCGAAGTCGGATTTCACGATGAACGTCATCTGGCCGGAGGTCGACGGTCAGATCATAACCGTGCCCATCGCGAGCAACGAGCAGGGTCGCGGCGCTCCGAAGGTATACACGCCCCTCCCGGACAGGATAATCCACCTGACGACGACCATCAAGAAATGGGTGGAGCTCGCACGCACCCCCCGGAAGGACAGGAGGATCGCGATCCTGATGTACCAATCCAGACCGGATTCCGGAAGGATCGGAGGGGCGGCGGGCCTCGATACCATCCAGAGCGTCAAGGACATGCTGGAGAGGTACCGCGACCTCGGATACACGGTGGACCATGTGCCGGCGACCTCGAGGGAGTTCATAGACGAGATCCTCGACAACATCACCAACGACCTGGAATGGTCGTCGGAGGCGAGGGTCCGCGAGAAGGCCGCCGACATGATATCCATGGACGAGTACCTCCCCGAGTACGGGAGGCTGTCGGAGTTCAACAGGAAGGCCATGGAGGAGAGCTGGGGGAAGGCGCCCGGAGAGGTCTCCGTCCAGGACGGGAGGTTCGTCATCCCCGGGATCGTGAACGGGAACATCTACATCGGATTCCAGCCGCTCAGGTCCTGGGCGGACCAGATGGAGGCCGTCTACCACGATCCCGTGGTCCCCATGCCCCACCAGTACCTCGCATTCTACAGATGGCTTAGGAACGACTTCGGAACGAACGCGGTCATACACGTGGGGACCCACGGGACCCTGGAATGGCTGCCTGGGAGGAGCGTCGGGCTGTCCGGGAAGTGCTTCCCGGACCTGGTCCTGGACAGCATCCCCAACATCTATCCGTACGTGATCGACGACCCCGGGGAGGGGATCCAGTGCAAGAGGCGCTCCGAGGCGGTGCTCATAGGGCACATGTGCCCGACCATGGCCCGTGCGGGGACCTACGACGAGCTGGAGGCGGTGGACGGCCCCCTGCAGGAGTTCCTGAAGAATCCGAGCGCGAAGGGGGAGCAGAGGACGGCGATGGTCTCCGAGATATTGGAGGCCGCGAAGAAGGCGGAGATGCTCGGGGAGATGGGCATCCCCGACGACGTCTCCGTCGAGGACTTCGAGAAGGACCTCGGGAGGATCCACGACCACATCACCGATCTGAAGGATTCCATAATCAGAGACGGGCTGCACGTCCTAGGAAGGGCTCCCGAGGGGGATCTGCTGAAGGAATCCGTGTATTCGTTGACCAGGCTCCGCAACGGGGGGATCCCGTCTCTGAGATCGTCGGTGGCCGAAGCCATGGGATTCGATCTCGAGACCATCGTGAACGACAGGTCCGGCATGACGGACGGGGAGCTCAACAGCATCGTCCTCGACAGGATCGACGAGCGCGTCTGCTCCCTGATAGACGATATGCAATCCGCGGGCTACGACAGGGAGAGGTGTCTCGACATCGCGGGATCCGTAGGGGACTCCGATGCGATCCGCGCCGTCGTATCGTACATATGCGACACCCTGGTCCCGAACCTCGCCAGGATGACCGACGAGATGGGGAACATGATGCACGCCTGCGACGGCGGGTACGTCCTCCCGGGACCGTCGGGAGCCCCGACCAGGGGCAATGCGGACATACTCCCCATGGGGCGCAACTACTACGGCATCGACCCCGACATCGTGCCCACCAAGGCGGCATGGGAGATCGGGAGGCGGATGGCCGACCAGATGATCGGGAGATACGCCGATGTCAAAGGCGGATATCCGACCGAGGTCGGATTCATCATCTGGGCTACGGACACCATGAAGACCAACGGGGACGACGTCGCCTACATCCTGTGGCTGATGGGCGTGCGTCCCGTATGGTCCGGGAACGGGAACCAGGTCGTGGGCCTGGAGGCCATCCCTCTGAAGGAGCTCGGAAGGCCGAGGATAGACGTCACCGTGAGGATCACCGGCCTGTTCAGGGACGCCTTCCCCAATCTGATAGATCTCATAGACGACGCGGTGAAGCTCGCATCCTCACTGGACGAATCGGACGAGGACAACATCCTGGCCGCGAACCTCAGGAAGGACATCGTCGAGGGCATGGAGAAGGGCCTGACCGTGGACGAGGCGAGACGCAGGGCATCCGTCAGGGTGTTCGGGTGCCCTCCGGGGGCCTACGGTCCCGGGGTGAACCACGCCATCGAGACGAGCGACTGGAAGACCGTGCAGGACCTGGCCGACATCTACATCGCCTGGGGCAGCTACGCCTACGGGCGCGACGCCAAGGGCGAATGCATGAAGGACGAGTTCGTCAGGAGGTTCTCCAACGTCCAGGCCACCGTGAAAAACATGCCCGACAGGGAGATCGACGTCCTGGACATCGACGACGTGTACGGGTACCTCGGAGGGATGAACTCCTTCATCAAGGCATACGGGAACAGGGATGCGATGTCCTTCGTCGGAGACGGATCGGATCCTGACAGGACAAGGGTCCGCGACACGAAGGAGGAGCTGCAGTTCGTCTACAGGAGCAAGGTCCTGAATCCGAGGTTCATCGAAGGGCTGAAGAGGCACGGATACCGCGGGGTGTCGGAGATCGCCAACCTCACGGAGTACACCTTCGGATGGGATGCCACGTCGGACATAGTCGAAGATTGGGTGTACGAGAAGCTGACAGAGAGATACCTCTTCGACGACGACACCAGGGAATGGATGGAGAAGGAGAACCCGCATGCGATGATGGACATGATGGACCGCCTGTTCGAGGCGATCGACAGGGGCATGTGGGATGTGAAGCCGGAGACCCTGGAGAGGATGAAGGACATCTACCTGGGATTGGAGGAGAGGATCGAGGAGTTCCAGGACAGGGAATGACTCGATGAAGGCGCTTTGACTGATTCCAGCACTCATCCGAGATGCGCATGAGCTTCTCGATGATCCCCTACGCCCTGTGAGACGGCGGTTCTATCGCACGAAATCAGACGTGAACAGCGACATTCGGCGGTCGCGATAGGAACTCTCGTAAATACTGTTGGATGTATGAGCCAATACTTTTTATACCATCTTCGACAGTCTTCATCCAAACAGTTTCTGGCTCATGTGATACCATGGAAAAATCAATGGTGATTAAGATCGCAGCAATAGCTGCAGTGATCATCGTTGTAGTAGCGGCGTGCGCCGTACTTGTCTCCAACAATGACGACAAGGAAAGCGCCGAGATCAAAGCTTCCCTCATGGTAAGAGGAAATGCAGACGGCAACTACAAGATCGATCAGGAAGACATGGCCATCCTCGATAGCATTATCGCGGGTGACAAAGAGCTCAAAGACTATCCTCTGGCCGACATCGACGGCAGCGGAGAGGTCGATGATAAGGACAAGAAGATCCTCCAGGATATGCTTGACCACAAGGAAGGGACGACCATCTATGTTGAAACCCTCGATGTCAACGGGAACAACAAGACTGTCCAGGTGACGTACCCTCTCAGGAATGTCGTCACATACGCAACGAACATGGAGATGCCCGTCGTATATGCGGGAGGTGGCGAGTATATAGCTGGCTACTTCACGAAGAGTTACGAGAATGCACAGGCATCCGTCTCATCCAAAGCAGTCGATCTCAAGGGGAGCCAGAGGCAGATCACTACTGCATCGTGGGCGAACTTCACCAAACTCGATTCCGATCTCAAGGCTTCTGGAAGCAACGGGATTGGAGCATTCCTCGTCGACTACAGCGGCATCTCGCAGATAACAGCCAGCAGGGTCTCCGACCTTGAAGCCGCAGAGATCCCCATGCTGGCCTATGAGTCCGCGGATTCCTCGGTCGAAGGCGCGACCGTGGTCACCCTTTCCTACCTGTTCGGAGAGAAGACCGAACCGATAGGCCAGAAATACGCACAGCTGAGCGACAAGGTAGTCTCCCACATCGATTCGAAGATCAAGAATGTCGCCAAGGACAAACTCAAGACGTACATGTGTTTCACAATGTACATCTACGTCTGCGGACCCGATTCCACATTCGCATCCACACCTGCGACTGCCCACGGGATCCCGTACAGCGAAGTCAATTCCGACTTTGCGAAGAAATACACCAAGAATTCGACGAAGATGGACTCCGTCGAAGCTCTGTCCAACTACTCCGACGTGGACTGCCTCATCAACAACCGTTCGATCGATTGGCAGAAGGATGGCGATGCTGTGAACAAGATGATCGTCAGCACGTGGGAGCACAGCAACAGCGGAGTCTCTTCCGCCGAGTACTACAAGGGATTCGAGGACAAGCTCGTCTATGTCAACAACCTGCTCCCCGGACCCGCGAAGCTGGCCTACGTGGCTGCAGCCCTGTATGGGGACATGTTCAGCTACAGCTGGGCCGAGAGCATCCTTCAGGAATGCATCGATATGGGCCTTGCTCCTCTGAAGGGCTACACCACGGAACAGATTGTGCCTTACTTCGATCTGGCGAAGTACAACGAAGCAAAGGCCTGATAAACTGGGGCTTCGGCCCCTTCATAAGATGTGACGTCGATGAACAACCATGATAACAACCTGACGAAAACGGAACTCGTCAGCAAGTATCATCGTAGCATCACACTGAAACTGATTGTTCTCGCCATCTGCATACTGGGAATCGTCCTCTTCGTCGGACTGTTCTCACTGTCCGCCTACAACGGGATAACGCTGAAGGAAGCGTACGAGATCATATGGAACCACATTCTCGGGAACGAGTATGAGAAAAGGACCCTGTACTGGTGGGCGGACCGTTACATTTGGAATACGGCGATGCCTCACATCATCGCTGCGATCATAGCAGGAGCATCGCTCGCTTCGTGCGGTGTCCTCATGCAATCCCTCATGGTCAACCCGCTCGCGGACCCGTACAGCACCGGAATCTCATCAGGTGCATGCTTCGGAGCGGTGTCGGCCATAGTGATGGGCGTATCTTTCTCCACTGTGAGCAGCGAACTCGGAATCGTGGTGAATGCGTTCTTCGGGGCTCTGATTCCCGCGATAATCATCATCGTGCTGTCCGAGAAGATCCGCATGACGCCGGCCACGCTGATCCTGCTGGGAACGGCCATCTCATACTTCTTCAATTCAATGGTGACATACCTGATGGTGACCACCGATGCAGATACGCTGAAAAGCGCCTATATGTGGCAGATAGGGAGCCTGGATGACATCACCTGGAGCTCCCTGCAGATCATGGCGACGATAAGCATCATCGGAATGATCTTCACACTCTATGTCTCCAACAAACTCAACGTCATGTCCCTGGGGGACAGGAATGCCATCAGTCTCGGACTGGATGTCAAGAAATTCAGGACCCTGTGCCTTGCCGTGATGGCCATCATGACGGCCACGATCGTGGCATTCACCGGGATCCTCGGTTTCATCGGTCTGGTCGCCCCTCACATCGTGAGATTGATTATCGGTTCTGACAACAAATTCGTCATTCCGATCTCGATGGCGGCCGGAGCATTCATGCTGATCGTATCCGATTATCTGGCATCGCAGATATCGAACATCCCGGTCGGCGTAATCCTGAGCATCATCGGTAGCCCCATCTTCTTCTTGCTCATCGTTTTCCAGAATAAGCGTACAGGGGTCATATACTGATGATCAATCCCTTGAAACTCGAGTATAAGGCGAATAAACGCAGAAATGTCCTGTTTATCCTGGCATTTGCCCTGTTAGCACTGGTGTCGTTCTTCATAACGCTGGGATTCGGCGTATACGACATCTCATTGGTGTCGTCCATCCAGGCCTTTTTCGATCATCTGCTGGGGAATCCGGTTGATCCATCCGCCGACAGATACATCTGGGAGGTGCGTACCCCCAGAGCTATCGGTGCGATAATCAGCGGTGCGGCCCTGTCGGTCGCAGGCGTCGTGATGCAGAACAATTTCAGGAATCCTCTTGCAGAGCCATACACAATGGGGATATCATCCGGAGCATTCCTGGGCGCGGTTCTCAGCATGGTCTCCGGAATCACACTGATCCCCATATTCTCCGACGACCTCGCGATAATCTCCAATGCATTCGTCCTGTCTCTGATTCCGACATTGATAATAGTCGTGGTCACCAAGTTCAAGAAACTGACGCCTACGGCTATGATCCTGCTGGGAATTGCGATCATGTATCTGTTCAGTTCGATCTGCCAGATGATACTCGTGACTGCACCTTCCGAGAACCTTGCGGATGCATACTCCTGGAGAGTCGGGTCATTCTCGAGGATAGAATGGGAATCCCTGCCGATAATGCTCGGCATCTCCATCCCTGTGATAATCTGCATCTGGATGCTGTACAGGAAATTGAACGTCATGTATGCCGGGGACAGAGGCGCCCAGACATTCGGCGAGAATGCACGCCGGATAAGAATCGTCACCCTCGTCCTGATATCGCTGATGACCGCATCGATCGTCAGCTACACGGGAACGATAGGATTCATAGGACTGGTCGGACCTCATGTCGCCAGGATATTCGTGGGATCGGACAACAGATATCTGATTCCTGCATCGATGGCATTCGGTGCCGCATTCATGGTTCTGGCGGATACCGTAGCCAAGGTATCTGGTTCCAACGGTCTGCCTGTGGGCGTCATCAGCGCCATGGTAGGCGGTCCGCTCTTCATGTGGATCCTGATCAAACAGAGGAAGAATGCCTGGCTCTGACCAACAAACACAATCAATACAACATCGAGAGACACACATGCAACTGATAATCGAAGATGTCAGCTTCGCTTATTCGAGTACCCCTGTACTCAACGACATAACCGCTGAACTGAAAGGACCGGGCTTCATCTCCATATTAGGACCGAACGGTGTAGGGAAATCGACACTCATCCATTGCATCAACAAGATACTGCAACCCACCGAGGGGGCCGTATTCATCGATGAAGATGATGTTGCTAACATCCCTATCAAAGACCTCGCCAAGATAGTCGGCTATGTACCGTATTCGGCGACGGACACATTCCCGCTGAGTGTAGTAGATACCGTCCTCATGGGAAGGCACCCCTACAGCAAATGGGGTTCGCTGGACGACGACCTGGACATTGTATACGATGTCTTGGAAAAACTGGGGATCCAGAACCTGGCCATGCGCCCGTTCAACGAGCTGTCGGCAGGACAGCACCAGAAGGTCATGCTGGCCAGAGGCCTTGTACAAGAACCGAAGATACTACTCTTGGACGAACCCACTTCCAACCTGGATGTGAAACATCAGTTGGATGTCGCCAAGATGCTCAAGAAACTGTCCGAGGAACAGCAGATTCTGATCATAATGATCTGCCATGACATTAACATCGCAGCCAAGTATTCCGACGAGATAATCCTGCTGTGCGACGGATCCATCTACGATATCGGAACCCCGCAAGAAGTCATCACCGAGGAGAATCTGGCGCACGTCTACGGAGTCACATCGAGAATCGTCGATGACGATGGAAGACCGCATGTGATTCTGAAGGATACAATCTCGGAGCGAACCGAGCCTTAACCACAACAACCAGTGATCAAATGAGCGACATAATCGTGATAGAGGACCTCGTCAAGAGATTCGACGACAAGACCGCCGTCGACCATCTCAGCCTCAGGGTCCGTGATGGGGAGCTCTTCGGCTTCCTGGGCCCGAATGGGGCCGGCAAGACTACCACGGTCAGGTGCATAGCCACGCTCACGAACTTCGATTCGGGCACCATAACGGTCGACGGATTCGACCTGAAGAAGAACCCGATAGAAGCGAAGGAGAGGATGGGCGTCATCCAGCAGCAGGTCTCGCTGGACAAGGACCTGACCATCAGGGAGAACATGATCGCCCATGCCATGTACCACATGATGGGCAAGAAGGAGCGCGATGCCAAGATACAGGACCTCTCCGACTTCTTCGGGCTCGAGGAGTACCTCGACAAGCCCGTGGACTCCCTCTCCGGCGGGTGGAAGAAGCGCGCGGCCATCGTCTGCGCCATGCTCCACAACCCCAGGGTCCTGTTCCTCGACGAACCCACCTCCGGCCTGGACATCAACGCCCGCAGGCTCCTGTGGAATGTTGTCAGGAACCTCCACGCCCGCGGGACCACGGTCCTGCTGACGACCCACTACATTGAGGAAGCCGAGGCCCTGTGCGACAGGGTCGGTATCATCGACCACGGAAGGATCATAGCGTTGGACACCCCCAAGAACCTCTGCGAGAAGGTCGGCTCCGTCGCCGTCGAGTATCAGGAGGACGGAAGAACGCAGTACCGCTACTTCACCGGCCGCGAGGAGGCCAACGCCTTCGCGGCGGGGATCGGCGGAGACGTCGACGTCACCATCAGGAAGACCAACCTGGAGGATGTCTTCGTAGAGCTCACAGGCAAATCGGTGGGGGGCCAGAAATGAGCACCCTGCTGAAGCAGATCTACTACGTCGCCTGGGGCGACCTGATGTTCATGAAGCACAACTTCCTGAACATCGTGATAATGAGCATCATGAGCCCGATACTTTACCTCGTGGCGTTCGGATTCGGACTCAGAACCGGGGAGACCTCCATCGGGGTGTCCTACGTGTCGTTCGTCATCCCGGGTATCGTTGCCTTGTCCTCCCTGAACTCCTCGTTCTCCTCCACCTCGACGAGGATGAACGTCCAAAGACTCTACTACAGGAGCTTCGACGAGATGATGATGTGCCCCCTGAGCCTCCACGCGATCGTCTGGGGCAAATGCATGCTCGGATTCATCAGGGGCGTGTTCGGTTGCTTCCTCCTCTACGCTCTCGGGCTCTGCCTGGGAGCCGCCGGGATCGGAGGCATGGAGCTGTGCCTCACTCCGATGTTCATCGTGTGCACGATCCTGTCCTGCATCGTGTTCTCGTTCCTCGGGATGGCGGCTGCCCTGATCGCCAAGTCCCATGCGAGCATGGCGACCTTCAACAGCCTCATCATCCTGCCCATGACATTCCTGTGCGGCACGTTCTTCTCCGTCGCGGATCTGAACCCCGTGTTCCAAGGTATCCTGTACTGCTTCCCGCTCACGTACTCGAGCGAGATCATCAGGGCGGCGGCTCTGCCGGACTTCCTGGACTTCCCGTGGCTCTGCCTGGTGGGCCTCCTCGCCTGGGGGATCGCCTTCTACGCGCTGAACTACTGGCTCCTGAAGACCAGGAAGGTCTGAGGAAACCACCATAGGCAGGGGTCGGACCTCCGGTCCGGCATCCTGCCCCGAACCCTCTTACATGAACGGGATGCTGGCCTGGAACCCCCGGCCCGATGTCCCTTCCGCACCTGACCCGCCGAAATGGATGGGTCAGGACGATGGGTCCTCTACGAGACCCATATCCGAATCCGTCGGTACATACGACAGACCGTCGGGGCCGTTGTCTATCACCTGCGTACGGACCTTCGGCGTCTTGACGTGGATGCTCATGCCTATGAGGATCACCTTCCCGGGCATGCCCGAGTAATACCTCATCCGGTGGATCTGCCGGATTGCATCATCCAGACCTTCGTCCAGCTCCTCGTCCGAACGAACTCTCTTCATCTCTATGACCAGAGGCACTATACCTTCGTGCTTCGGGCTCAGGATGATGTCTGTTCTTCCGTTTCCGGCCTCATATTCCGTCCTGACCGCATATCTCCCTGCCAGGCCGTACATGATGGTCATCAGGATCAACTCATACGAATTCTCATTGCTGAGATTCAGATAGCTTCCCCCGAGCAGGATCTTCTGAAAAAGGCTCGCCATCCTGTCCGCATCATGATCCAGCACTGCACGGTTGAACTCGTCGAAAAGAGCCGTGTTTATGGGATACAGGCCGGAGACCAGCTTGCTTATGACACCGGCCACCTCCGTGTTGGGGATCGATACGCGATATGTGGACCCATCCTGAGGAACGGCCTTCAGATATCCCGCCATGACCATCAGGCTGTATAGCGACATCTCGTTCGACCTGACCTGGGAATATGGCAGGGCCCTGACTATCTGGACATCGACGGCCTTGCCTTCGATCAGCCCGAGTATCCTTGCGAAGTTCTCATCGCTTATCCTTTCCAGAAGCCACCTGATGAGATAGTCTCCGCCGGTGTTGACCCAATAGGTGTCGATCTCGAAATGATTGGAGACGAACTTCATGATGCTGTACGGATTGTAGACATCGACTCTGCCGAAGCGATATCCATCGTACCAGTTCCTGACCTCCTCGAATCTCTCAGGATGTCCGTAATAGGACAGGATCCCCTTCACCTCTTCCTTCGTGAATCCGAACCTCTCGTCCGAATCCGTGGAGAACACCGTGTTCACCTCGATATTGTTGAGATCGGACAGGATGCTCTCCTTCGCGATCTGCATGATGCCGGTGACATAGGCCATCTGAAGGCTCTTGTTGCCCTTGATCGTGGCCTTCATGAAGTCTCCGAGGAAATCCATCATCGGACGATGGGATGCTTCTCCGAACGAATCGGATACGGCGCAGTCGTATTCGTCGATGAGCACCACGACCTTCCTCCCGTGATGACGATGCAACAAAGCCGAGAGCTTCTTGATCGAGAAACGCAGCATGGTCCGATCCACCGCCCCTTTGGAGAGCGAATCGAATAGGATCCTCTCATCCTCCATGATCGCCGGGGAGTCGAGGAGGTACGCATGCTCCTTGAAGGCCTCCAATATCACCGCACCCATGTCAGCAAGGAAACGATCGTAATCCGGAGCGTTCACATCCTTCATGTCGAGATTGATGACGGGGAATGCGTTCTTGTAGGACTCATACTCTTCATGCTCCGAGATCGCCAGGCCATCGAACCATGCATTGCCCTTGTACTCCATGTTGAAGAATGCGTCCAGCATCGAGAGGTTCGTCGTCTTCCCGAATCTCCTGGGGCGCGTGAACAGATGGACCCTGTCGTCCGAATCGATCAGATCCTTGATGAGCAGGGTCTTGTCGACATAGGGGTCCGTTAACAAATTAAATTAAGAATGCTCTCTTGCGGAGATGCAATAGTTCC
>ERZ1026854.600-NODE-600-length-24843-cov-4.055672_pt1 | contig 24843 bp, 28 predicted proteins | sample MGYA00380157_ERZ1026854 | MGnify/ENA primary metagenome ERZ1026854 (study PRJEB33269, sample SAMEA4719793) | human gut metagenome | biome: human-associated habitat; feature: organic feature; material: feces | place: Cameroon | collected 2013-10 ... | reverse complement strand
ATCAGACAGACTCTGGGCGCCGGTCAGGATGCGCTGATCATTCCCTTTTCCGCGGAGAGCAAGCAGGGAAGGGAAGAGATCTATGAGGTGATCGGACAGTTTCTGCCCGAAGTGCCTGTGGGCTGAGAGGGGGCGTGTGAAGGATGTGGACTTCCATGAAAAAGTATGTTAAGGCAATTCTGAATCTGGGTGTGGCGCTGGTGGCACTGCTGCTTATTCTGCTTGTGGTGCCGAGGCTTCTTTGGTTTTTCATGCCGTTTCTGATCGGCTGGATTATCGCGCTCATTGCAAGCCCCATGGTCCGCTTTTTTGAACTGAAGCTCAAGATACGGAGAAAAGCGGGAAGCGTTGTCACCATTGTGGTCGTGATCGGTCTGGTGGTGCTTGCCGGCTATCTGCTGGGCAGCAAGCTGGTGAGGGAGATCGTCGGGTTTGTGCAGGATCTGCCCAATATGTGGTCTTCCCTGGAAAGTGATTTCAACGAGATTGCTGCCAACCTGAGCGTGCTCTACGAGAAGCTTCCCATGGATGTGCAGAATACGCTGAACAACATCTTTACGGGAATCGGAGATCAGGCGAACAAGACGGCGGGGGATCTGTTTTCCAGGATCAGTACGCCGACCATTGCCGCCGTGGGCAACTTTGCAAAGCAGCTTCCCACCATTATCATCGGCATTATCATGTGTCTTCTGTCCGCATATTTCTTCGTGGCGGAGAAGGAGCAGTTTACCGGCTTCCTCAGGGATCATATGCCGGAAGCCCTGCTTCTGCGCTACCGCATTATGAAGAAGAGTATGGTGAAGGCTGTGGGCGGATACCTGAAGGCGCAGATCAAGATCGAAGTCTGGATTTATCTGCTTCTGGTGGCAGGCTTCCTGATTCTTGGAGTGGACTATACGCTTCTCATCGCATTCGGCATCGCCATTCTGGACTTCCTGCCGTTTTTCGGCACGGGTACTGCCATGGTGCCGTGGGCGATCGTGAAGTTTTTGAGTGCGGATTATAAAATGACGATCGGACTTCTGTTAATCTGGGGAATCAGTCAGCTTGTAAGACAGGTCATTCAGCCCAAGATTGTGGGGGATTCCATTGGTGTCGCACCGATCCCAACTTTGTTTCTGCTCTACATCGGATACATGACGGGCGGCGTTGTGGGAATGATAATAGCAGTTCCCATCGGGCTGATCGTGTATACCATGTATCAGGAGGGAGCGTTTGACACCACGAAGGAGAGCATTCAGATCCTGCTTGCGGGGCTGAACCATTTCCGGAGACTGACCCCTCAGGACAAATCCATCATCACCTCCTACAAGCGGGAGTGCGAGCAGGATATGGGAACCTTTGAGGAAGAGGACGAGCATGAACAATTATAAGATGATCCTGCAGTACGAGGGTACCCGTTATCAGGGCTGGCAGAGGCAGGAGAGTACGGAGAATACCGTGCAGGGAAAGCTGGAGCTTCTGCTTACCAGAATGTGCGGGCAGAAGGTGGAGATACAGGGAAGCGGGCGCACGGACGCGGGCGTCCACGCCAGAGGACAGGTGGCGAACGCGCATCTGGAAACCCGGATGACGCCGGAGGAGATCCGGGACTACATGAACCGGTATCTGCCGGAGGATATCGGCGTGCTGTCGGTGGAAATGGTGCCGGACCGCTTTCACAGCAGACTGCTTGCGAAGGGAAAGACCTATTGTTATCAGGTGATCAACAGCGGGATTCCCCATGTATTTGACAGAAGATATGCATATGTTTATAAGGAGAAGCTGGATGTGGGGGCGATGCGCAGGGCGGCGGAACAGCTTACCGGCGCCCACGATTTTGCAGCCTTCACTTCGGCGAAAAAGAGTAAGAAATCGACGGTCAGAACCATAGACAGCATTACGATCGAGCAGGAAGGGGATATATTGCGGTTCCTGTTTTCGGGGGACGGTTTTCTGTTTCACATGGTGCGGATCCTGATGGGAACGCTCCTTGAGGTGGGAGAGGGAAAACGCCGCCCGGAGGAGATGGCAGGGATCCTTGCGGGGCGTAACCGCAGTCTGGCGGGCCCTTTGGTTCCGGCGGTGGGTCTGACATTGATGGAGGTAAGATATTGACAAAAAAGCAGGTTAGAATCCTATTTATCCTATACCTACTGATTTTGCTCAAAGTGATCGTATTTAAATATCCGTGGTGGCGTCTGCGGGAAATCATGGCAGGATGGCAGAAGGATGTGCTGTGGGAGGGCTTGCAGGGAGCGAATTTCACCCTGTTCAAGACGATCCGGCTGTATGTGCGGCACTGGGATTTGAAGGGAATCAACAGCTTCGGAAACCTTGTGGGAAATGTGGTTGCCTTTGTGCCGTTCGGCTATCTGCTTCCCAGAGTGTGGAAGGCGGCGCAGCACGGCATTGTCTGTATGGGAACGGCGTTCCTCACGGTGGTGGGCATAGAGCTTTTCCAGCTTCTGAGTGCGTTCGGCATCTTTGATGTGGACGACATTCTGTTGAATTGCTTTGGGGCGTTACTCGGCTACCTCTGCTTTCTCTTGGCAAGAAAGCTGGGATGGACGGGAGAGCGCAGAAAAGAGGTCAGCGGTTAAACAGCTTATCCGCCAGCGGGAGCTTCATACAGAAATGTTCTCCCCGGTATGCGGCGAAGTGTTTCAGAATGACAGTGAAGGAGAAAAACGCGCAGCCCGCCTTTACGGAGCCGGGAAGCGTTTTGGAAAACAGGCAGCGTACGGTAAAGAGCAGGAAGGCGACCACCGACCGGTAAAAATGGGGGTTGATCACGAAGACCACGGAAAACAGAATATAGAGGGCAGCCAGCGTCAGCGCGGGCGCAAGCATGGGAAAGAGGCCGAGAAGCACGCCGAAGGAAACGGCGATTGCTTTTCCGCCTTTTTTGCTTTGCAGAAAAGGAAAGGCATGTCCCAGCACGGGGGCAAACAGCACCAGGGAAAACAGGGGATCCGAGATCTCCAGCCGATGGGCTGCCGCCCACACGGGAAAAGCGCCCTTCAGCAGCTCGCAGAGAACCACCAGCATTCCGATGGGGATTCCCGCATGCAGAAATGCGTTGGCAGTTCCCGGATTTCCGTCGTCAGAGAGGGCGCGGATATCAATGCGCTTTAACACCTTGGGAATCACATAGGCATACATGATGCTGCCGGAGAGATAGCCTGCCAGAATATAAAAAGCAAAAGCAATATATCTTTCGTTCATCACTTCTTTTCCTCCCGGATGTGTTTCTCCAAAAAGCGGCAGATGTCTGCGGCTGCATTCGGGCGGGCGTTCTGCCGCTGCGCCGAGCGCATGCCGTCCCTTACCGCCTCGTTTTCCACCAGAAGCCTTCCCTGCTTTACCTGTGTGTAAACATGTTCTGCGGCGATGGACATGCCCCTTGAGACAAAGAACTCGCGGTTGCGGGTCTCGCAGCCGGGGATGGGAGCCGTGTGCACGATGGGAACGCTGCAGTTGAGCGCCTCCGTGCTGGTCAGACCGCCCGGCTTTGTGTAGATCACATCACAGGCAGCCATGAAATCCTCCACATGATTGGTGTAGCCTATGATGTGGACGCCGGGGGTGCGGCGGAACTGCCGCTTTAAGGTGTTGCGCAGCTTTTTGTTGTTTCCGCAGATAATCACCACCTGTTCGCCCGCTTTCAGACGACGTACCAGCTCATAGGCAAAAAGGTGGATTTTGCCGAAGCCCATGCTACCGCTCATAATCAGGTACAGGGGCTTGTCCTCCGGCAGATGCAGCTTTCTTTTTGCCTCTCTGCGGGGCACGGGATCGCAGAAGGCGGCTTTGGTGGGGATCCCGAGAGGAACCAGCTTTTCTGCGGGGATGCCCCGCGCGGTATACTCCTCCGCCAGATCCTCATGGGGAATGATGTAGTAGTCGCAGTCCGTCTCCTCCCAGAAGGGAATACAGGTATAATCTGTGCTGACCGCTACGGTCAAGGGAACCTCCATATGATGTTTTTTCATGTAGGTAACAGTCTCCGCAGGGAACAGGTGCGGCATGACGATGGCGTCGCAGGGATGTTCCGCTAAATAGGCGGCAAGCTTTTTTGCCATAAGCCCGTTTGCAAAATAGACCGGGGACTTTCTTTTGGAGGAGCTGATGGCGCCTCCGATCCGGTAGAAGATCCCGAACAGATGCGGAAAGGTCTTTGCGATATTGACATAGCACTGTCCCACCCGGCGCGCCGTGCGCGGCCCGGAAAGGAGAAACATATCCATCATCTCTGCATCGTATCCCGCAGCCTGCAGCGCCTGTGTGACGGCAGCGGCAGCGGCGTTGTGTCCTCCGCCTGTGGAGGAAGACAGTATTAAAACTCTCATAGAAACAGATACCCCTCATAAATCAGTATTGTCTGTACGCACATTGTATCATGCGGGTGGGAAAAAAGCCAGTGCTATCCGCGCTTGACGCAGAATCCTTTTTCTAGTAATATAGTCTTATGAAAGCACTTACATTTTGAAAGACCGCACGGCGGCAGAAAGAGTGAGAACATGCATATTCCTGTGATTGAGCAGTATATCGACGAACTGATTGAGAGAAGCACCCTGGATGTTCCTGCGTGGAATATCGAGAAGGCAAAGAGCGGGCTGAAGGCGGGCTGGAATTACATAGACGGCTGTATGATCCTTGCCCTTCTGGAGACCTACAATACCACGGGCGAAAAAAAGTATCTTGACTTTGCGGATGCGTTTATCGACCACAGGGTCATGGAGGACGGCACCATCGCGGGGTACAAGCCGGAGGATTACAATATTGACAATGTGAATGCGGGAAAGACGCTCTTTCTTCTGTATGATCTGACCGGCAAGGAGAAGTACCGCAAGGCGATTGATGTGATCTATGGGCAGCTGCTGGGACAGCCCCGGACGGAGGAGGGCAATTTCTGGCACAAGAAGATATACCCCAATCAGGTCTGGCTGGACGGGCTTTATATGGGACAGCCCTTCTATATGGAATATGAGACCAAGTTTGACGGCAGGAAGCATTATGACGATATTTTCCGCCAGTTTGCCAACGTGGTAAAGTATATGAGGGATGAAAAGACCGGCTTGTATTACCATGGCTACGATGCGTCCAAATCCATTTTCTGGTGTGATAAGGAGACGGGACTTTCCAAGAATTTCTGGCTGCGGGCAATCGGATGGTATTCCATGGCGTTGCTTGATACCTTGAGCAAGACGGAGCCCGCCGGATATGAGAAAGAATATGAATATTTAAAGAAGGTGTTCTGTGAATTGATTGATTCCCTCTTAAAATTTCAGGATGAGAGCGGTATGTGGTATCAGCTGCCTGCCCTGGGAGAGGGGGACGGCAATTATCTGGAGACCAGCGGCAGCGCGATCCTTGCTTTTTCCATTCTGCGGGGCGTCCGTCTCGGATTCCTGCCGGAGTCTTACAGACAGTACGGCATAAAGGCGTTTGAAGGGATACAGAACCGCTATATGAAGACCACGGACGGCAAGCTGCATCTGGGCGGCATCTGTCTGGTTGCAGGTCTCGGCCCTGCGGACAATACAAGAAGGGACGGCTCCTTTGCATACTATATGTCGGAGCCTGTTGTGGAGGACGACGCAAAGGGTGTCGCACCGTTCCTTCTTGCCTACACGGAGCTTCGCAGACTGGACTGATTTTGCTTTCAGCCCTTAAAATTAAAAGAAGAGATGCTCGATCAGGATCTTGCTGCCGATCAGGATCAAAATGATGCCGCCCACAAGCTCTGCACGGGCTTTGTACTTCGTTCCGAACACATTGCCCACCTTCATGCCGAGAGCGGACAGGAGGAAGGTGATGACGCCGATGAAGGAAACGGCGGGAAGGATGGGGATGTCCGGCAGAAATGCAAAGGTCACGCCAACCGCCAGCGCATCGATGCTGGTAGCAATGGCAAGCAGCAGCATTTCCTTGAAGGCAAGAGAGGCGTTGGCGCCCTCTTCCTCCTTGGAGAAGGACTCCCGGATCATGTTGGCGCCGATGAACACCAAAAGCACGAAAGCGATCCAGTGGTCGATGGCGGTGATCTTCTCCTGAAAACGGTAACCGACCAGATAGCCGAGCGTGGGCATCAGCGCCTGAAAGGCGCCGAACCAGAGTCCGACCACACAGGCCTTTTTCAGGGTGATTTTCGGGGTGGCAAGACCCTTGCACACGGCGACTGCGAAAGCGTCCATGGAAAGACCGACGGCGAGTAAGAAAAGACTGAATAAACTCATGGGGGTTCTCCTCTTTGGTGGGCTACACCAAAAAGACTCACGGATGGTCTGCGCACAACAGATCATCCATGAGTCTCATTTTTTAAGATAATACCAGATGCCGCACACGGCATCATCGTGTTGATATTACCACAGCACTGCTGCAAACTACTCCCTCAAGGGCAATATGAATGTAAAAAGCATTATAGGGTAAATGAAAAAGATTGTCAATAGGGAGAACGTTTTTTCCCTTGACCTTGAGGTCTGCCGCAGGCAGTGCTATAATGAAGAAAATTAAAAAGGAGAAATCCGGAAAGAAGGAAAAAAATGAAAAAAATCAGGACAATCCTGCTGGCAACGGTCATGTTTATAATATTGTGTGCGGTGGGAAACACAGTGTATGCGAAAACGTGGACGGCGGGGCAAGCACCGTCATATACGGTTTTAGCCGAAGGAGACACCCTGACGGCGGGATGCCACATCCTCGATGCGGACTATGTCGAACTGGATGGAGAGAGAATCAAAACAAGCTGGTCCGACAGCTTGAGGGGTAATGTATATGTTGTCGAGAAAGATGTGACGGTGATTGGGATAGAGGAAGGTGTTTATGGTTCTTATGCACCGTCGCCGGAAGGAGGAGAACCTGAGGCAGAACATCTTGTTCGTCTGAAAACCATTGTGCCGGAGACGGTTGGCGGAGCGCAGACAACCCTGTCCCCGGAGGAAGCATGGAAGAGAAGTCCCCAGAACCCGAAGAATTACCTGCCTGAGGTGACGCTGGCGGACGGAAGTACGGTGGAATCCACCGTTCCCGCCCACTTTATGAGCGGAAAGGACGGCGGTGTGTCCGCAGTGTTCTCCACTACGGCGCTCGGCGATTTCTACCGTGCACTTGGGGTGAGCGGAGGCAACGGCGTGCATATGTATAGCTACAAGAGCCTCTGCGGGCCTTTGATGAGGCAGCTTTTTGCAGATCATGCGGCAGCACTGGGCACAGAAGTGACGGTTGCGGATATCTTTGAGATGCAGACGGAGATCAGAGATAAGAATTATAAGCTGGTGGAGGTTGTAACCGAGAGCAGCGAGGCGGTGGATATCGTGATCGGTCTGCAGGGCGACCTGTTGAAGGCAGCGGAAGATGGATCCGATTTCGCGGTGCTTGTCTATGCGGACGGCGAAGTGACCGTTTGTGCGGATACGGACGAGGAAGTGTCTACCCTGACCATCAGCACCACCAAGACGAGCGGCATTTACGCAATCGTGTACGCACCGGCAGGAACGTTTGCGGAGTAAGACAATTTGCAGAAGAAGGTAAGGGGGCGTATGGGAGAGAGTCTTAAGAAAACAGAAGTGGTATGGCGGGCGGATCAGGGGGACGGAACCTACCGGAATCCCATCCTGTATACGGATTATTCCGACCCGGATGTGATCCGCGTGGGGGTGGACTATTTTATGGTGGCTTCCTCCTTCTGCAACACGCCTGCGGTTCCGGTGCTGCATTCCAAGGATCTGGTCAACTGGAAGGTGATCAGCTACGCTATGGAGCAGCTTCCGTTTGACTATTACGACAGACCGCAGCATGGATGTGGGGCGTGGGCGCCCGCGATCCGCTTCCATGAGGGAGTGTACTATATTTTCATTCCCATGCCCGATGAGGGAATCTTTATGGTGAAAAGCAGAGATCCGTTTGCGGGCTGGGATGCTCCCGTCTGCGTGCGCAAGGTGACGGGCTGGATCGATCCCTGTCCCTTCTGGGATGATGATGGGCGGGCGTACATGGTGACGGCGTTTGCGCGAAGCAGGATCGGCTTCAAAAGCATGCTCCACCTGTCCCCCATAGAGCCGGATTGTACCGGAGTGCTGGGTGACGGCAGGCATATTTTTGACGGCAACGAGACACAGCCCACCATTGAAGGTCCGAAGCTGTATAAACGCAATGGCTACTATTATATTTTTGCACCGGCGGGCGGTGTCAAGACCGGCTGGCAGACGGTGCTGCGGGCGAAGAATATCTGGGGCCCTTACGAGGAGAAAATCGTGATGCATCAGGGTAACAGCCCTGTGAACGGCCCGCATCAGGGGGCATGGATCGACACGCCCTCCGGGGAGGATTGGTTCATTCATTTTCAGGATGTGGGAAACGCAGGCAGAATCATTCATTTGCAGCCTATGCGCTGGGAGGATGACTGGCCTGTGATTGGTGTGAACGCAGACGAAAACGGCTGCGGGGAGCCCGTGATGCACTACCGCAAGCCGGATGTGGGCGGCGTGTATCCGTCCTGCGAGCCGGATGCCTCCGATTACTTTGACAAGGATGTGCTGGGGCTGCAGTGGCAGTGGAATGCCAACCATAAAAAGGAATGGTATGCACTCGGAAAGGACGGGCTCAGACTCTGCGCCCAGCCTGTGGAAAGGGAAGTGCAGGCCTGTGACATCAGCAACCTCTTGCTGCAGAAGTGGCCTGCCCCCGCATTTTCCGTGACGGCGGATCTGTATCTGGATCATATGGAGGAGGGCGATGTGTGCGGCATGATCTCTCTGGGCGGCAGGTATGCAGTGCTTGCCGTAAAGCGGGAGAACGGAGAAAACCTTCTGGTGCAGCGTACGGGAGAATGGACAAAGCAGGACGAGACGGAGACGGTGTGCGGCAGGGTGGCGGAGAACAGGATCTTCCTGAGAATGTATGTAAAGCGTGAGCAGTATGTGTCCTTTGCGTGCAGCGCGGACGGCACGGAGTTTATTCCGGTGGGAAGGGAGACCGAGGCGTCTCCGGGACGCTGGGTAGGCGTCAAGACAGGATTGTTTGCCATCAATGAAACCGGAAAGAGCGGCGGCTGTGTGCAGATCGGTTCGTACCTGTATGAAAGAAAAAAGGAGTAGCGCAAAATCGAAAAATCGAAAAATGCGGCGAGAAAAACAAAATGGGACTTCCCATTTTGTTTTTTTTGTAATATAATGTGCTATATCATCTGTGGATGATCTGTTTTTTCAACATAAATCATGTATGAATCCCAAGCAATCTTAAAATAAAATAGACCGGTGCAAGCAGAGACAGCTATGTTTGCGCGGTGTTATGCAGCAGTTTACGTTTCAGAAGGAGGAACGGACGAATGAGAGAGAAGTATGAATCCCTGGCGCTGGCAGATTTGAAGGCCATTGCGAAATCCAGGGGAATCAAGGGCGTTTCAACCATGAAAAAAGCGGATGTGGTTGAGGCGATGCTTCTGCTGGATGAAAAAGAGAAGGCGGAAGAACGCAAAGATTTGGAGGAGCGCAGTGCGTCTGCGGAGCGGAGAGGACAGGAAGAACAAAAGACCTTAAGAGAGCGCAGAAACCCGGAGGAACGAAACGGCTCTGCGGCGGGGCGCAGACGCCCTGAGGATCGCCGTATTCCTGAAGAGCGTCGCACTTCTGAGGAGCGTCGTATTCCTGAAGAGCGCCGTACTTCTGAGGAGCGCCGTATTCCTGAAGAGCGCCGTACTTCTGAGGAGCGCCGTATTCCTGAAGAGCGTCGCACTTCTGAGGATCGTCCAGACACCAGACGTCCCGAGGATCGCAGCAAGGCAGCCTCCTCCTTTGACAGAAATGCCATATATGATGTGAATTGCTTTCCGCCGGAGCTTGACAGCGGGCTGGAGGCAAACGGTATTTTGGAGGTGATGCCGGACGGATACGGCTTTATCCGCTGTGAAAATTATATGCCGGGCGACAATGATGTGTATGTGGCGCCCAGCCAGATCCGGCGGTTCGGACTGAAAACGGGCGACATTCTGGTGGGCAACAAGAGAACCAAGACTCAGCAGGAGAAATTCAGCGCCCTCCTCTATATCAAGAGCGTCAACGGATTTACCGTGGAGGAGACCATACGCAGAAGCAATTTTGAGGAGATGACCCCGATCTTTCCTGATGAGAGAATCAAGCTTGAGGTTCCGGGAGCCAGCATTGCCATGCGTGTCATGGATCTGGTGAGCCCCATCGGAAAAGGGCAGAGAGGTATGATCGTGTCGCCGCCCAAGGCAGGAAAGACCACACTTTTGAAGCAGGTGGCAAAATCCATCCAGCGCAACGAGCCCAAGATGCATATGCTGATCCTTTTGATTGACGAGCGTCCGGAGGAAGTGACGGACATCAAGGAAGCCATTCAGGGCTCCAATGTGGAGGTAATCTATTCCACCTTTGACGAGCTGCCGGAGCATCACAAGAGAGTTTCCGAGATGGTCATCGAGCGCGCCAAGAGGCTGGTGGAGCACGGCATGGATGTGGTGATCCTGCTTGACAGTATTACAAGACTGACGAGAGCATACAATCTGGTGGTTCCGCCCAGCGGACGCACCCTGTCCGGCGGACTTGATCCGGCGGCGCTGCATATGCCGAAGCGCTTTTTCGGCGCGGCGAGAAATCTGCGCGGGGGCGGAAGCCTGACCATTTTGGCGACAGCGCTGGTGGAGACCGGCTCCAAGATGGATGATGTGGTGTACGAGGAGTTCAAGGGAACGGGTAATATGGAAATGGTGCTTGACCGCAAGCTTTCCGAAAAGCGGATCTTCCCGGCCATTGACCTGCAGAAATCCGGCACCAGACGTGAGGACCTCCTGCTGAATCCGGACGAGCTGGAGGCAATCAATGTGATGCGCAAGGCGCTGAACGGCATGAAGGCGGACGAGGCGGCAGACAGGATTCTGGATATGTTTTCACGGACGCGCAACAACAACGAATTTGTCAATGTTGTGAAAAAAATGAAGTTTATTTGAAAATGTACTTGCATATTATGTTCCCGCATGATACAATAACAAAGCTGCTTGTGGGTGCATAAGCAGTGCGGATGAGAACAGAACAAATTGACTTTATTATAGAGAGGTGAAAAAGATGAAAGAAGGAATCCATCCCCAGTACTATCAGGCAACCGTTACTTGCAACTGTGGCAACACATTCGTAACCGGTTCCACAAAACCTGAAATCCACGTAGAAGTTTGCTCCAAGTGCCATTCATTCTACACCGGTCAGCAGAAATCTGCGAGAGCCGACGGACGTATTGACAAGTTCAATAAGAAGTACGGTGTGGAAAGCAAGTAGTTTTTCCATAAATATGATTTCTAAAAGGTTGAGGTGTATATCTCAACCTTTTGTGGTATATGGTATTTTTGAGAAAGGCAGACAGGTATGGCAAGAAGGAGAAAAGCACATTATTCCGGGATCGGCGGACAGGCGGTTCTGGAAGGCGTGATGATGAAGAACGATGAAAAGTATGCGGTTGCCGTGCGCAAGCCCGATGGTGAGATCGAGGTTGAACTGGAGAACTATCAGGGTGTGCTTGCGGGGAGCGCTGTCAAAAAGATTCCCTTTATCAGAGGAATTTTCAACTTTATTGACTCCATGATTCTGGGAACGAAGTGTCTGAACTATTCTGCGGAGTTTTATGAGGATGAGGATGCGAAGGAGACGGCGGCGGATCGTGCGCTGAACAAGCTGACCCGCGGCAGGGGAGAAAAGTTTTTCTCCGCGCTGGTGACCATTTTTGCGGTTGTGCTGGCGCTCGCTATTTTTGTGGCGCTGCCCCTTTATCTGTCCTCCCTATTCAGGGAATATGTGCGCAGCAATGTACTGATGTCCATTATTGAGGGCGTGATCCGTATTGCAATTTTCATTCTGTATATTGTGGGCATTACCCTGATGAAGGACATCAAAAGGCTGTATATGTACCACGGTGCGGAACACAAATGCATCAACTGCATAGAGAGAGGGAAGCCTCTTACGGTGAGGAATGTGATGCGCAGCTCCAGACTGCACAAGCGCTGCGGAACCAGCTTTATTTTCTTCGTGCTGTTTGTGAGCATTATCCTGTTCTTTTTTATTCAGGTCAGCAATCCCTTCGCCAGACTGGCGGTGCGGATTCTTATGATTCCCGTGATTGCGGGTATCTCCTATGAAATTATCCGGCTGGCGGGCAGGACGAACAATATTTTTATCAATATTCTCTCCGCTCCCGGGCTGATGATCCAGAGGCTCACCACCAAGGAGCCGACCCGCGACATGGTGGAGGTTGCCATTGCATCCGTGGAGGCTGTGTTTGACTGGAAGCAGTTCTTGAAGGATGAGTTCGGCTGGGAAGAGCCTGTCGACGAGCCCTCCGGGCAGGAAGACTGACGGTGACGGCAGGATGACTTACAGAGAGTGTTACGCATACGGCGCTGCAGCGCTTTCGGAGGCGTCGGTGCCGGAGGCAGAGCTGGATGCCAGACTGCTTTTGGAATTTGTGTGCCGAACCGATTACAATATGCTGCTCACTCACGGGGACAGCCCCGTGGAGGAGGATGCGCAGGAAAGGTACCGGAAGCTGATCGATGCGCGCAGCAGACGGATACCGTTGCAGCAGTTGACGCAGGAACAGTATTTTTGCGGTTTTCCTTTTTATGTGAACGAGCATGTGCTGATTCCCAGACAGGATACGGAGATTCTGGTGGAGGAGGCGCTTGCTAAGCTTGCGCCCGGCGACAGGCTGCTTGATCTGTGTACGGGCTCCGGCTGTGTTCTGATCAGTCTCCTTAAAATGGGAAAGGAACTGAGCGGAACAGGGGCGGATATTTCAGAGGAAGCCCTTGCGGTGGCAAGAGAAAACGGCAGCAGGCTTTTAATGCGGCAGCCGGAATGGTATTTGGGAGATCTGTTTGCGGCGCTGCCGGACGGGTGTGCGCCCTTTGATGTCATTGTGTCAAATCCGCCCTACATTAAAAGCAGCGAGATTGACGGTCTGATGCCCGAGGTGAAGGAGCATGAGCCGAGGCTTGCACTTGACGGAAGTGCAGACGGGCTCTGCTTTTACAGACGACTTGCAGCGGAGAGCCCAGGGTATCTGAGGGCAGGCGGGTGGCTCATTATGGAGATCGGATACGATCAGGGAGAGGCTTTGCGGGAACTGCTTTCGCAGGCGGGCTTTTCCGAGGTATGCATCAGAAAGGATTACGCGGGGCTTGACAGGGTTGCCCTCGGGCGATGGCTTTAGGATGCGCAAAATATAGAAATGAGGATAAAAATGTTTGACAAGTTAGATGATCTGTTGAGACGATATGAAGAGATGATGAACGAGCTCCATGAGCCGGATGTGGTAAACAATCAGGAGCGTTTCCGCAAGCTGATGAAGGAGCAGAGCGATCTGGCGCCTCTTGTGGAGGCATACACCGAATACAAGAAATGTAAGCAGGATATCGAGGATTCCCTCGCCATGCTGGAGAGCGAGAGCGATGAGGAAATGCGGGAAATGCTGAAAGAGGAGCTCTCCGAAGCCAAGAAGCGGGTGGAGGAGCTGGAGCAGGAGTTGAAGATCCTGCTGCTCCCCAAGGATCCCAATGATGATAAGAACGTGATCGTGGAGATCCGCGCGGGCGCGGGCGGTGATGAGGCAGCTCTTTTTGCCGCAGAGATCTACCGCATGTATGTGCATTATGCGGAGAGCCAGCGTTGGCGTGTGGAGCTCATCAATGTGGATGAGATCGGCATCGGCGGTATGAAGAGCGTAACCTTTATGATCACCGGACAGGGCGCATATTCCGTTATGAAATACGAGTCCGGCGTGCATCGCGTACAGCGTGTGCCCGAGACGGAGAGCGGCGGCAGAATCCATACCTCTACCATCAGCGTTGCTGTTATGCCTGAGGTGGATGAGGATATTGATATTGTGATCGATGAGAAGGACATCCGCATTGATGTGATGCGTGCGTCCGGAAACGGCGGACAGTGCGTCAACACCACGGACTCCGCAGTGCGTCTGACCCATTATCCCACGGGCATCGTGGTATACAGCCAGACGGAGAAATCCCAGCTGCAGAACAAGGCGAAGGCATTTGCCCTGCTGAAATCGAAGCTGTATGATCTGGAGCAGCAGCAGCGGCACGACGCCGAGGCGGAGATGCGCCGCAGCCAGATCGGAACGGGCGATCGTTCCGAAAAAATCAGAACCTACAATTTCCCTCAGGGCCGCGTGACGGATCACCGTATCGGACTTACCCTTTACAAGCTGGATAAGATCATGAACGGCGACATCGAGGAGATTATCGACGCCTGCATCGCCGCCGACCAGGCTGCCAAGTTAAGCCGCATTGAAGAGCAAGGCTAAAACCCCTCAGTTTGCGCCAAATTGCGGTGATATTTCAATTTGTACCTCAGAAATAAATGTGTGAATAAAATAAAAAATCAGTTCATCGACACCTTCGCAGAACTGATTTTTTATTTTGCTTCATTTACTTCTGATTCTGCCCTACCCCGGGCATATTACAATTTATTTGGATAATTTTCCAACTGGTGGAAGATACCTACAACATTTACGGTATCTGCTCTCACATCAAAAATGATAATATAATTCATCTGCGGTACAACCGCCTCCCGATAGCCTTTCTTGGCAAGATATGCATCTCTACACTCAAAAAACTGAAAAGGATTGCGTTCCAGCCTATCATAGATGACATCGATACTATCTAACAGATGCTTAGCTGCCTGTTCATTTTTTAGGCAATAAATCAAATGATACACAAGATTATCAAGCAATTCATCAGCATGATCGGTAACATTTAATTTATAAGCCATACTTTGCCCTCGTTTCCCTAAGTGCTGTTCTGGCATTCTTTACCTGTCCTGCATCTATCTGCTTTTCAGATATCTCTACATCCCTGTATATGGCAATCTGTTTCATGGTTGACTCATAAATCTCCATGCTCATGATTACCATATCACCATAGCCGTTTTTAGTAACATAAATTGGCTCATCCGACTTGTGACACATATCCGATATTTCCGATGTGTTCTTCAAATCTTTAATTGGAATGATCTGTGGCATAATATACACCTCCTTGCCTGTGGTCTAATTATACCATAATTATGTCTTTTTTCAACCTTCTTCATTCATAGAAATCATATTACATTTTTATATCCTTCGTATTTTTGTGAGGAGCAGTCATGGTATTCGGAGAAGGTAGATGGGAGTCTTATTTAGATTGCCAAGTGCAGGCGACCTTATTCTTAGGGGTAAGGGTACAGGAAGCAGTTTTTGCCTCAAGAAGTAGCTATAAAAATAGGTTGTATTCATCTTATAATTTACATATAATATAGGCAGAAGGAGGGTGCAGAGTATGACGGTAGATACAAATACAATGATTTCTATAACGGAAGCCAATCAGAATTTTTCAAAAGTTGCCAGAGTTGTGGATGAGCATGGCACAGCGGTTATCCTGAAAAATAATGTACCGCGTTACCTTGTGATTGACTTTAGTAAGGTGGAACAGGAAAAAATTGCATCCACGGAGGATGTGTTTGCTATATCTGAGCGTCTCATTAAGCAGAATATGGAGGCTTATGAGGTACTTGCCAAATGATAAGATTAAGCAAAGAACAGGTCATTTTGCTCCATAAGAGACTGATTGAGGCTACAGGCGGGAGGGAGGGCATTCGCGATGAGGGAATGCTGGATTCAGCACTTGCAAATCCGTTTCAGTCTTTTGGAAATGAAGAATTATATCCGAGTGTGCAGGCAAAAGCAGCACAGCTTTGCTTTGGAATTGTAAAGAACCATCCTATGGTTGATGGGAACAAGCGTCTGGGTATGTAATGTTAGTATTCCTGGCGTTAAACGGTTATGAACTTTTGTATACACAGCAGGAGCTGAGTGATACAATCCTTACACTGGCATCCGGCAAAATAGGTGCAGAGGATATATTGCGATGGATTATCAGTCATCAAAAATAATGCATAGGATGATTATGCGCAGTGTGGTGATATGGTTATTATGAACATGGAGAGCCGCATGAATAAGGAAAATACAAAACGGAAGAGAGTGGGAGATCGTATGAAGATTGCATTGACAGAAGAGAATGTTACATTGACAGGGAGGACATATAGGGAAGGGGATACGGTGTGGCTGGCGCTGTCCGGCACAGGTGTTGCCTTTGATTACACGGGAAAAAGACTGGCGGTGACGGTTGTTGGGGGAGCGGTGGCAGGGACCCCGGACAACGAAATCAATTACGCCAGATTTGCCGTTTACGCGGACGGCAAAAGGGTGCTGGATGAGCGGGTGATGCAAAAGGAAAAGGAATATGTGCTGTGGGAGAGCGGGGAAGAGGGAACGGTACGGATTGAGATCATCAAGCTCTCCGAAAGCCCCATGTCTGTTATGGGATTAAAGGATATCCAGATTGGAGAGGGAGAGAAGATCTGCCCTCTGCCGCGAAAGGAGCATCTGATCGAATTTATCGGAGATTCCATTACCTGCGGCTACGGCGTGGATGATGAAGATCCGCTGCATTCCTTCTCGACAGCCACGGAAGATGTGACAAAGGCGTATGCCTACCTGACGGCAGAGCAGCTTGCGGCGGATTACAGCATGTTCTCCGCCAGTGGATATGGAATCATATCGGGGTATACGGATGACCCACAGAAAAAATGCAGTGAACAGTTGATTCCGCTCTATTATCATAGTTATGGTTTCAGCTATGATACCATGGAAAACGGGGAGAACCCCAAGGATCTTGCATGGAATTTTACAAAGAGAGAGCCGGATGTGATTGTGATCAATCTGGGAACCAATGACGACAGCTATTGTCAGGATGAGGAAGAAAAGCAGAGGGAATACCGGGATCAGTACGTTGTCTTTTTGAAGGATGTGAGGAGCAAGAACCCTGATGCCACGATTTTCTGCGTGCTGGGACTTATGGGGGCAAGACTGTTTCCGAGAATCTGCGAGGCATGCAGGATATACAGCGAAGAAACAGGGGACAGAAACATCCATACGTTTGAGCTGCCGGAGCAGGATGGAACCATTGGATATGTGGCAGACTATCATCCGCTGCACAGCGCCCATAAAAAAGCGGCGGACGCGCTGAGTAAAGAAATCAGGGCAGTTATGAGCCTGTAGTCCCCGATGGGCGTTTGCGCCCGAGTACGAAGGGAAACCACCGGTTGACCACATAAATAATGACGAGCTCCATTAACAGCAGGGAGATCGCAATGTTAAACAGGAAAAGGTACCGGTTGTCAACGTAACGGCTGACCAGACCGGCAAATTTATGACTGATGAGCATGACTCTGCAATCAAGGTGCGTGACCATGATAATTAAGGAGTTTGCGCCCAAATAGGAGAGCAGACGCAACCTGGGAAGCGCCTTGCAGAGAAAAACGACAGCGAGACTTCCGGTGAGGGAGCCCGCAAAATAGAGGGCGGGATTGTGCAAGGTCAGGCTTCGCAGATCCGCCCCTCCGTTTATGCGCACAATCCACAGGTTGACTGCAAAGAAAAGGCTGGCGGACACAAGATCAATCAGACGGATAAGCGGCTCCTTTACGGAATTTTCGACAGCGGCAGAAATTTTCGCCAACAGCAGCATGGTATAGTATCCCACTGCCAGAAATGCGGTGGCGATTGCTGCGCGGATTGCGGTCTGTATCAGGTACCCAAGCCAGACAAAAAAGAGCAAACCGGATGCCGGATGATAGCAGGCGGCATAGAGATTTGCACAGAAGATTCCCGCAAGGCACAGCGAACCGCATAAAACAAAGGTGACGAGGTTGTTGCTTTTTTTACGAATCAGCAGAAACAGTACCTCCCCTGCAAAGAGAGTGGGAAGAAACCAGAGAACGGAGATTCCGTAAAAGCTTATGGTCTGCAGCGCTGCATCGGGGAGAGAAAGCTCTTGATGTTTTATTGCAATATAATATAAATCAATGACCAGATAGATGAGGCTGAAAAAGGAATAGGGAATCAGGATGGATTTTGCTTTCTTACGGATGCTTTCCATGAACGGGAGGGATTCTTCCTTCCTGTGGAAGAGGAGCATGCCGGAGATTACAAAAAACAGGGGCATATGAAAAGAGGAGAGCCATGAAAGCAAGCCCTCCGAACCCATACCGGAGTGGCCGGTTACGACCAGAATGATGCCGATTCCCTTTGCCATATCCAGATAGTGCAAGCGTTTTTGTGTCATGGTGTCTTCCCCGCATTCTTTCGTTTGTGATTGCCTTATCGTATCACAAACTACAGGAGGGGGCAATACCACACGACCAAAATGCAAATATGTGATATAATGTAGTGGGATGAAAGAATGAGAGAACTTTGGGATCTGTTTGTACATTTTTTTAAAATAGGCTTCTTTACCTTCGGAGGCGGCTGGAGCATTCTGGCGCAGATGGAGGAGGAATACATCAATAAACGCCATCTGATCACGAAGCAGGATCTGTTGGATATGACTTCGGTGGGAAAATCCCTGCCGGGCATTATGATTACCAACATTACCGTGGTGTTCGGCTACCGCATGGCGGGAGTGGCGGGCGCTGTGGCGGCAACGCTGGGGATTGTGATCCCTCCGGTGTTAGTGCTGACCGGCGTGACGGTGGTATACAATTCTGTGAAGGATAATGTGTATGTGGCGTATGCCCTGAAGGGAATCCGGGCGTGTGTGATCCCCATCATTGCGTCCTCTGCGATCAGCCTATGGAAGAGCGCTGTAACGGACAGGTGGTGCCTGTTGATCTGCCTTGGCGCTTTTCTTCTGAGCGCATTTGCAGGCGTCGGAAACGTAGCGATTATTTTGGGAGGGCTTTTGCTTGCCCTGCTGCTCATGGGGAAGGACAGGCATAAGGATAAACAATGAAACTGCTGATTTTGTTTTGGGTGTTTGTAAAGATCGGCTTTACAAGCTTTGGCGGAATGTCCATGGTACCGATCATCAACGAGGAGATGATCACGCACGGATGGATGACGCAGGAGGATGTGGCGAATATTCTGGCGATTGCGGAGATGACGCCCGGCCCCATGGGAATTAACTGTGCCACCTTTGCAGGAATGCAGGTGGCAGGAGTCATTGGCGGAATCGTGGCGGTACTGGGAGTGCTGACACCGGCGTTTACCACCACACTTGCGGTTGCGGTCTGTTATGAGCGATGTCGTTCCACGCAGTTCATGCACCGTATCCTCTATGTGATCCGCCCGGTCTGTATCGGGCTGATGCTGGCGGTGATCTATTCGTTGTCGGCGACTACCTATTTTACGGAGGGGTTCAGCCCGGATCTTGTAAGCATCGGTATCGGAGCGGTGGCATTCATTTTGATTGCGGTATTTAAGCGGAATGTGATCGTGGTCATTACCGTTTCCGCCCTGCTTGGGCTTGCGGCGGGAATGCTGCTTCATTGAGAAAAAGAGAGCAAAAGAGAAAATGCGATGGGAGGAAGACGGTATTGCTGGACTATCAGGCACAATACAGGACAGAACTGCATAATCAGGAGGCAAAATCAAACAGGAGGACATTACGGATTTTTCTGTGGATCTTTCTTCCCCATGGATCCGGTATTACTTTCTGACCTTGATCTGTCTGGTTTCGGGAATCATTGCGGCATTGCTTTCTTTCCATGCGGTGCTTTTGTATGTGCTGCCGCTGCTTCTGGCAATCCAGTACCGGGACGGCAAGGCACTGTGGTTTGCATTCGGCGTGAATACAGTGACCATGACGGCGAGCATGCTGACGGGTTTCTATTTCGGACTGTGCGATCTGAACCTTCTGTATGCCAGCAACCATTCTCTCAGCTGGTATATGCAGCGGATCGGCGGGGCGGGTGCCATGCTTCCGTTAAATGAAAATCCGTCGCTTATCATTGTGGCTTACGGGGCGTTTCCCAGAACCATTATTCTGTTTGTCTTTGCGCTGATGCTTCGGAATACCATTCTTACAAGCCATGAGGATGAACGCAGGATTGCGGCTCTTACTATTTGTATCGTGGGGTTTTCTGCTATCCGTCCGCAAAACAGTTTGATTCGGAGAACATTCCGGACAGCAAGGCATACGGAATGCGCAAGGAAGAGATGCGCAGAGTGATGGAGCAGATGAAGGAGACGGATTGGGAAACAGTGTACCTTACGGCGTCGGACGGCTGCCGGCTTTTCGGGAGACTGAAGATTGCGAACCCGGGAGCGCCGCTGTTTCTCTTTTTTCACGGATATCACGGAACCTGCATGTGGGACGGATATGGCTGTTTCCGCTTTTGCAGGGACAGAAATTACAACATGCTCATGGTAGACGAGCGGGCGCATGGTAAGAGCGGGGGAAAGGCCATCACCTTCGGCATCCGGGAGAGGGAAGACTGCAGACTGTGGGCAGAATACGCGGCGGAGCGGACAGGAGGGAAATCCCCCATCATTTTGTCCGGCGTTTCCATGGGAGCGGCGACCGTACTGATGGCGTCTGTGCTGGCGCTGCCTGAGAGCGTGATGGCAGTGGTGGCGGACTGCGGGTATACCTCTCCAAGGGAGATTATCCAAAAAACTGCCGCAGCCATGCATTTTCCGGTGGGTTCGTCCTATCTGCTGCTCAGGGCAGGAGCTCGCATATTCGGACATTTTGATTTGGAGGCGGCCTCTCCGCTGGAGGCGGTGCGGCAAAATAAGTTGCCGGTGCTGTTTGTGCAGGGAGGAAAGGATTCGGTGGTTCCCATGTCCATGTGTGATGCGCTTTTTGACGCCTGCGCGGCGCCGAAGGAGAAGCTTATCGTGGCGGAGGCGGAGCATGCGGTCAGCGCCATGGAGGACTATGGGGCTTACGAGGCGGCGCTGGACGGATTTTTGCAAAAATGATGCAGCATATGAAAAAGAGTCTCCGGAAAGGGACTTTCTTTTTAAAGGATTCAATGCTATAATAAATGCGGTTTTTTGACAGAAAAGAGAAAAAGGATGGATACGGTAATGAACGATAAAGAAAATTTGTATACCCCGAAACAGGTGTTGGAGAGGTACATGACGGGGTGTATTTCCCGGACGTCCGCACCCTGGTGGCGCATCTGCCTGCTGGGCATTATGGCGGGTGCTTTTATTGCCTTCGGCGCGGCGGCAAGCAGTGTGTCCATGTACGGAATCCCCATCACGGGACTGTCCCGCACGGTGGGCGGAGCGGTGTTCCCCATCGGGCTGATGCTCATTATACTGGTGGGAGGCGAGCTGTTTACCGGCGACTGCCTGATGATTACGGGAGCCATGGACGGCAGATACCCTTGGAAATCCGTGATCTGTGATCTGATTCTGGTGTTTGTCAGCAATTTTGTGGGCGCGCTTTTTATCGCGTTTCTGGTTACCCACAGCGGACAGCTCGGTTTTTCTGACAATGAGCTGGGGGCCTATGTGATCAAGGTGGCGGCGGGAAAGCTGAACATTCCCTTCGGCACGGCGTTTTTATCCGGTATTCTGTGTAATATTCTGGTGTGTGCAGCTGTTTTCATGGCAGCAGGCGCAACGGATGTGACCGGAAAGCTGTGGGCGACCTTCTTCCCCATTTTCGTGTTTGTGATCTGCGGCTTTGAACACTGTGTTGCCAATATGTATTATCTGACGGCGGGCATCCTGGCTGCCGGAAACGATGCCTATGCGGCGAAGGCGACAGCCCTGTACGGCTTCGATGTGATAGAACAGTTGACCAGCCGGGGATGGATCGATATGCTCACGAAAAACCTTCTGCCGGTTACCCTTGGCAATATTGTGGGCGGAATGGTGTGCGTGGGCCTGCCTGTCTACATATTGTACCATGACAAAAAGAAAGGAAAGAAGAGCGCATGAAAAAGCAGGAAAAGTGTACCCGGGAGCTGCTTGCATTTATAGAGCAGAGTCCCACAGCCTACCATGCTGCGGATAATCTGAAAAAGATGGCGGAGAGCGCAGGCTATGAGGTGCTTTCCGAGCAGGAGGAGTGGAATTTAAAGCCCGGCGGACGGTATGTGGTGCTGCGGAACGGCTCCTCCGTGGCGGCTTTTGCCGTGCCGGAGGGCGAGATCAAGGGCTTTCATATGGTAGCTGCCCACAGTGATTCTCCCACCTACAAGGTGAAGGAAAATGCGGAGATGAAGGTGGAGGAGCAGTACATCAAGCTCAATACGGAGCGGTACGGCGGCATGCTCCCCAATACATGGCTGGACAGACCCCTTTCCGTGGCGGGAAGGGTTGCGGTAAAAACAGGGGACGGCATTGCGGAGCGTCTGGTGAAGGTGGATCAGGATCTGCTGGTGATTCCAAACGTTGCGATCCATATGAACCGGGAGGGTACCGATTACAATGCCCAGATAGATATGCTGCCCCTGTACGGACAGGCGGACGGAAAACTGCACTTTGCAGATACGGTGGCAAAGGCGGCAAAGGTGAAGAAAGACGAAATTCTGGCGTATGATCTGTTTCTGTATGTGAGGGAACAGGGCAGAGTGTTCGGGGGGAACGGGGAGTTTATTCTCGCTCCCAGACTGGATGATCTGCAATGCGCTTTTTCTGCCATGAAGGCAATGACGGCAACGCAGCCGAAGGAATATCTGAATATCTGTGTGATATTCGACAATGAAGAGGTGGGCAGCGGCACCAGACAGGGGGCGGATTCCACGTTCCTGTCGGATCTGCTTGAAAGAATCAGGGAGGCGTTCGGAAAGAGCAACGCATGGCTGCAGCAGAAGATTGCGGGAAGCCTTTTGATCTCTGCGGACAATGCACATGCAGTGCATCCCAATCACCCGGAGAAGGCGGATCCCACAAACCGTCCTTACCTAAACGGCGGAATCGTTATCAAGTACCACGGAAGCCAGCGGTATACCACGGACGCCATGACGGCAGCAGCTATGAAGGAGCTGTGCAGGGAGGCGGGCGTGCCGGTACAGACCTATACCAACCGCTCTGACATTGCGGGAGGCTCCACTCTGGGAAATATTTCCACAGCTCATGTGTCCGTTCCTTCGGTGGACATTGGACTGCCACAGCTTGCCATGCACTCCGCAGTGGAGACGGCAGGCGTAAAGGATACGTCATATGCCGTTGAGATGATGACCGTATTCTTCGGAAAATAAGAATATTATTCGGGCGAAAACTCCGAAGCAAAAGCGCTGCCGTTCTGCAGCGTTTTTTTGTACTCTGTTGGCGTGCATTTCATGTATTTGCGAAACAGCTTGTTGTAGTAGCTTGGACTGTTGAAGCCCACGGAGGCGGCAAGGTCGGCAATGGAGTCAGCCTCGGCGCTGCCGCGCATCATTTTTCTGGTAGATTCAAAGATCCGGTACTTCATCAGATACTCAAAGGGGGTAAGCCCCAGAGCGCGCTGAAAACAACGGCAGCATTCGCTCTTGCTGACATGAATGGAGTCGGCAATCTCCTCCAGCGTGATGGGCTCCATATGCTTTTCCTCTATAAAAAGGATGGCGCGTTTGGTTCGCTCACTGTCCACATTGGACTGGGGCAGCTGGGGCGCCACGCCGAGACGGTCGATCCGAAACAGAACCAGCAGCTCGTACCAGAGCTGGCAGAGCAGGCTTTTCGCCTCAAGCTCATAGCCGAAATCGCCGCGGATACAGCAGGAGACGCCCGCCTCGATCAGACGAAGAACGGGCAGAACCTCGGGGTCGTCCTGCTTTAAGGGCAGGTAATGAAGTGCCGGGGAGGATAACACCGGCGTCAGGTATTTGACGGAGAGCTGTGTCTGTCCATATCCAAACAGCAGGGAGGGATGAAATTTCAGCACCCGGGCAGTACAGAAATGCTCCCCCACGGAGTGAATGGAGTGGAGCTGGTTCTGGTTGATGAAGGCGCCGTCCCCCGCGCGCAGCATGATCCTGCGGTCAGGCAGTTTCAGGCATGCCTCCCCGGATTCGATCAGGAAAAACTCCACTTCCTCATGCCACTGCCAGCGGACAATATTCATATACAGCTTGGCAAAATCCAGATGGTATCCGCTGACGGGAAACTCCTCATTTTTTACATAGGTGCGGACAAGGGAATCCTTGTCCCGCTTGGGTATCTCTTCCTTTGGGTCTGTATCCTCCGGATACAGGTCTTGTTTTTTCATATGCACCTCTTACACAAAATCTTATGAGTTCATGGTAGTATAAATTCCCGGTTTGGTCAATAGCAGACTATGTGCACAGTGCATAACATAGTGTGGGGGAAAGAGTATATGGACAATCAGAAGCTGGAGAATTTATTGAATCTTGCCATAGAAACGCCGCTTGCACAGAGGGAAAAATCCCTCAATCTGAATGTGGGATATGAGGAGACAGGGCGGTCATGGGAGGTCATTGTCAAGTACAACGGCGACCTGTCGGGGTTACCGGCGCAGGGAATCGGCGTGGAGGAGCTGATTGCGGGCTATGCCATCCTGAGTGTGCCGGAAGAGCTTGTGGATGCGGTGGCGGCACTGCCGCAGATTGAGTATGTGGAAAAGCCAAAGCGGTTGTTTTTTGCGGTGACGGAAGGCAAGGAAGCGTCCTGCATCACGCCCGTCACGGTGAGACCGCCCTATCTGGCGGGAAACGGCGTCCTTGTTGCGGTTATTGATTCGGGAATTGATTACCGGAGCAGACTGTTCCGAAGGGCGGACGGTACCACCAGAATCCGGTATCTCTGGGATCAGACCACGGATGCGGCAGGACGGGAGGAGTTTTCTCCCCCTGAGGGCTTTCTTGCGGGCACAGAGTTTACGGCGGCACAGATCAATGAAGCACTTGCCCTGGAGCCTTCTCAAGGATTCAGGCTGGTGCCGAGCACGGATGTGAGCGGGCATGGCACGGCGGTGGCGGCGATTGCGGTGGGGGACTCCCCGGCATCGTCTGAGGGGAACGGTCTTGAGGGAAGCTACGAAGGTGTTGCGCCGGAGAG
>ERZ1026854.598-NODE-598-length-24854-cov-5.237227_pt1 | contig 24854 bp, 26 predicted proteins | sample MGYA00380157_ERZ1026854 | MGnify/ENA primary metagenome ERZ1026854 (study PRJEB33269, sample SAMEA4719793) | human gut metagenome | biome: human-associated habitat; feature: organic feature; material: feces | place: Cameroon | collected 2013-10 ... | reverse complement strand
ATAATTTATTGATTTGTAATTTTTCATCTCTGATTATCCGGGCTATCGGTCGAGTCCTGCAAGATTGAAGTTCTTGTCGAATTTCAGTTCGAAGCCATTGTCCAGTTTCAGCTCAAGTTCTCCGTCGTCATACTCGGCCTTGGTGATGAACGAGTCGGGATACAGTTCATTGACCTTGTCGGCTGCTGCCTGCGGAATTATGCCGTCGGGGATGCTGTTGCGGTGACGGTTGATTTCCTTCCATTCTCCGTTGCGACGGAATTCCAGTTTGGTCCCGTCCGTGAGCACGATTTCGTAGGAAATTTTCAGCAAGTCTCTGTCTTCTTTGGCAAATGCTATTTTTTCATCTTGAAAGTGCTCGGTGATGAAGCTCAATACGTTTTCCGGAAGTGATTCCGGGCTTGTCGCCTTGTCGTGCACGAGGTTTGACAGGAAATAGCCCAATGTTCCTGCTGCCGCGAGCGAAATAATTACTAAAATGATCTTCTTAAACATAAAATTGTCCTTCTTTGTATTGCGAAATTATAGTACAATTCTGGAGTGAATCTGTAATCGGCACGGAAATTCTGAACTTTTTTCAGAATTTTACGCTGAAACGGTGCATTCCGTCCACATAAGAATAGGTGAGTAGCATTCCGCATCTGTCTGCAATGGTTTTGGCAAGTGCCAGCCCCAGTCCGGTAGAGCCCTCTTTTTTCGAGCCCTGGTAGAATCTCTCAAAAATCCGGCTGCTGTCCAGAGGCGAGTCCCCGCTGTTCTCGACCACGAGTTCGTTTTCTGTCAATGTCAATGTGACCTTGCCGTCCTCAGGGCTGTGCACAAATGCGTTTTTGATGATGTTGGTCACTAAAATCGTGGCGAGCGTCTCGTTCATCTTTATCGTGACAGGGGAGTCCGGTATTTGTGCTGAACAGGTTATCTGCTTGCTGCTGAAGATTTCCCCATACAGTTCTTTCTGGGACAGCACCATGGCTGAAAGGTCTATGTCAGTCACGTCAGGGAACTGTCCGTTGTCGATTTTCGTGAGCAGGAGAAGTGTCTTGTTGAGTCGCACGATATGTCCGAGTTCGCGTTTCATCTGCACGAGTTCGCCGACGCTTTCTTCTCCCAATGTGTCATTGTCCAGCATCCAGTCGATCCTTCCTCCAAGCACGGCAAGCGGTGTCTGAAGCTCGTGTGAAGCATTGCCTATGAACTGTTTCTGCTTTTCGAAGGCTCTGTCGGAGCGGTCAGTCGCATCTGTGGCGGCTTTCTCCAGCTGACGGAATTCCCGGATGTCCGAGTTTATTGACAATCTGCCGTGTGACTTTCCGGGTGTGTAGGCATTGAGCCAGTCGAGAATCATGTATAGCGGCCGCATGCTTTTCTGGAACACGACGAGAGTGGTCACGATAACTGTCAGCAACAGAATGAGATACAATGCGAGTATCCACCAGAGGATGGTCTTTATCAGGTCATCTTTTTCGATTGTGGGTGTAGCGACAATGAGTTCAAAACATCTTCCTTCACGGTCTCTGAATATCGTCTTGAGAAATCGTGCAGGTTCTTGTTCGTCTGTCTCCTGAATGTAGAAGTCTGCATCGTAGTACTCCATCCCGGTATGTGAATTTGCATAACTCTCCGCAACTTCGGAAATGCTGTAATGCCCGTCTGTCATGATGTTGGCAACCGGCAGCTTCTTCCCGGACAACTTCTTGACCATCAGCTGTTCAGCGTAACTTTCAAGCAGGTCGTCGGCCTCGTCATTGATCTCATCCACGATGACGAAGTAAAAGACCATCGCCCAGAGCGCGATGACCGGGAGCAATGCCATAGACAGGCGTACAGCGATATTGTGGATCAGTTTCATTCTTTGGTGACGGGTTTTTGCCTCACGTGTTCTAATTGAGATTGTGTCGTTTATAGACGAGTCTGTCCCTTATTCCTTAGTGACGAGTTTGTATCCGAATCCGTAAACTGACTTGATTTCTATATCGGCGCCGGCTTCTTCCAGTTTTTTGCGCAGATTCTTGACCTGCGAATAGATGAAGTCGAAATTGTCCGCCAGATATATGTCGTCGCCCCACACGGCTTCTGCCAATACTGATTTATCTACCATGTGCCCCGGTCTGAGCAGGAAATAGTGAAGTATGTCGTATTCTTTCTTCACCAATGTCAATGCTTTTCCGCAGACTTCCACTGTGCGGCTGTCCGGGTTGAGCTTGACATTGCCATAGACTATTCCGTTGCGTCCGCTTCCGTTGCTTCTTCTGGTCACGCTCTTGATTCTGGCCAGAAGTTCTGCCGTGTGGAATGGCTTCGGGAGGTAGTCGTCCGCGCCCTCTTCCAGTCCGATAATCTTGTCTTCCAATGAGTTGCGGGCTGAAAGTATGATCACTGTCAATGCTTTTCCTTCTTCCCTGAAGGCCTTCAGCAGGTCGAGCCCGTTTCCGTCCGGAAGCATGATGTCCAGCAGGATGCAGTCATATGAGAACAACGACAGCTTTTCCCACGCCTCACCGTATGTCGAAGCCACTTCCACGACATAATGCTCCTTCAGCAATGCTCTCGCAATCAATTCCTGCAAAGAGCGCTCGTCTTCTATTACCAGTATCTTCATAGTTCCATGTCAATGTCCTGAGGGCTGCATGTCTTTTCAATAATTGTCAATGCTCTGAAAGACACGAGCTTACCCTCGCCGTTGTCAATGCAAACCCTTACGGTTCATCATCGTTTCCGTTTCTCACGACTCGACGAAATTACAAATAAAATCTGGAACGAATCTGAAATTTCTTCTGTTTTTCTTAAGATAAGTAAATGTTAAAAAATAACCTGCTTCATTTTGGGGGCTCTCTTATGCGGCCATTTGCGGCCATGACACACTGTTGAGAACGGTTGTAAAGCCGCCCTGATAACAGCCTCCGAAAAAGTGACAATAATTTAGATTAAACCATTGATTATAAATGATATAGTATAGGAAAACTGGAGAAATTTTCGTAAATTTAAGGGTAATTGCAATGCTCTTAAAATGATAACGAAAACTCCTCCAGAAGTCCTTTCGCCAAGCGATTTGGCGTATATGTCCACGCTGAACGAAAGAGACAGAAGATGGTTCCTGGCCACAAAGGCCGCCGACCTCAAGACTCAAGGGCTCAGCTACCGCAAAGTTAGTAAAATTATTTTGGATTTCTTTGACATAAGGGACGGCCGAAAATGGCTCAGGCAACTTCGAGATGGATCTTTATACGCTTCAGTTCAGGTGGATTCCCTCGCTGATTGATGCCGTGGTGAAGGGGAACTTGCCTTGTCAGGCATTGGCGGACGTACCGTGGTGGGAAAAATGTCTGAAGGAACAGGGGATGACTAAGGCTGATTTCTCGTTTGAGGAGATCAAGGCTGAAGTAAAGAAGATCTCAGAGGAGAAAGGGCGGATATGCCTGACATTCCCCTATCCGAAACGCGCTCCGCTTGCTAAATATGCTGTCATTGACTTGTTGGCTTCGTGGCGGATTAACTATTACACATTGGAAATGTCCCTCGATGACACATGGGTGCTTGGATCGCAGGATGTTCACAGGCACAGCTACATCCGTCAGGTGCCTGATTGCCAGACGATGGCGGATTTTGAGAGGGAGGTTGATCGACCTTGTGATGCTGATCGACCTTATGAGCGCCCCACTCCTGAAAGAGCGCGAGTTGTATGGAGATGCGTCTGATTTGGCTATGATGAATCGAATTCCGATCACATTCGATTTCACATCGGAAACTTTAGACTGGTGGAGACAAAGCGTAACGTTCACGCCTGATGAGTATGAATCTGTCTTAAGCAGGGATGTGGAATCATAATGACAGCTGTTCGAGCGATCTACTTTTACAAACCACGGACACAGGGAATGGCAGCAGAGATGCGTACATGGCATGTAGGTGTGGCTGACCCTCATTTACGAGATGGGTGTCGGGCACGGCAGGATGGGCTACAGAGGTGCGCATGGAAGAGTGATGTGGCCGTGGTTTGCAACCGGTCTTGAGGGGCAAAGGAATGAATCCCACGGAAGTGCGGTTACATTATGCGTGATGGGACATTAATTAGTGAGATAGTCATATTTCATTCTATATTCATAAAACTATTCACCTCAATTCTTCGGGGTAGTGTTTCATCGAGTGTGTCCGGGGCCGGTCTTCTTCAGGCATAACATAACGTCGCCGATTCATATAGAGACAAACACCGAGGTTTGCAAAAAGAAGACATAGCGAACATTGGCTTCGCCATACCTTCATATCTTTGCCTTGAAATAAAACGAATGAGAATTATGAAGATATTCGGATTACCAGGAACATCATTTTCGCCAAGAAGGGCGATTGGGGTGGATGTACTGAAGAGGACTGTCGCCAAGAAAACTGGAGTTCCCTTGACCAAGTCGGGAGCGGAGAGGAAGATCGGAAGAACTATCATCAAGGCTGTCGGCAAATTATTCGAAAAATAGAGATGTTGACCGGTTACTTTCCGTAGAAACCGACATTAATGGGTGTAAGAAGCAAAAACACTAATGTAAGGATATGCAAAGGAATCATAAAATAAACGAGAAGCGGCTCAGGAGGATTCATTCGATCTGGGCTGACGTGGCAAGAATATACGTCAAGGCGGGCAAGGAGGCCATCCTTGCCAGAGGAGCCACATCCAAATCCACCACGACGGCCCGCAAGGCGGTGATATTCAAAGGTGAGATGGACTTCATCTCTCGGTGCATCCTTGACCGGAAGAACATTGAGACCGGAGGGCAGTTGTTTGGGTACTGGACGGAGAACGGGACTCCGGTGATTCTCTATGCCATCGGACCGGGACCACGGGCGAATCATCAGGTGACATTCTTCAATCAGGATGTTGACTATCTGGTGAAAGTCGGGAATATTCTTCGGAATCGCTATGGGCTGCACCACATCGGAGAGTGGCACTCGCATCATCAGCTCGAGCTGGCGAAACCAAGCGGACACGACTCGGACAATATGACAAGTGTGATCAAACGGCGCGACCTCGGGGAGTTCCTCCTCTGCATCGGGAACTGCGACAACTTTTCGTCTTCACTGAACGCCTTCCTCTGCGATTCATCTGAATGCCGAAGCATAGCGTGGGACTACGTGATGGCAGAGAGTCCTCTCAGGCATGTCATCGACAATGATCCGGGCAGACTTATCAGTAAGCCGCTGACAGTCCAAGCACGCCATAAAGACCCTATACTCAATCAATAGCAATGAATATGAACAAAGAAAGATTTCTGGCGGAGAATCAGGTACTGGCATCGAAAGTCCCGTCAAGCGCCTACCGCTTTATTGGCATAGGCACATCCTCTCCGTACTTAAGAATAGCGGCACGAACAAACAATGGACACATCTACACTCTGCACTTTGACCTGAGAGGGTTTCCCGAATCCTCCCCGAAAGTGTTTGTCACAAAGATGCTCAAGGACAGATCCTGTAATGACATGAGCGGTGCAAGCGGTTCAATGCACACCCTGTGCAGCGAACACGGCTGGACACGGATCTGCCACTACGGACAGACGGCCTGGACACCTTACGTTTCTCTTTTCAAGGTGTACGTGAAATGCTGCCTGTGGCTGAATATGTACGAGCAGCATCTCTTGACAGGAATGCCGATAGAGTTCTATCTTAACCATCAGCTATAAGAAACAATTCAAACCAACATATAATATGATTTCAAAACAAGGACTTTCTGATCTTGCGGCGGATGTCCGCGACATCAATTACGGCAACTCTATCAAAGAGTTGGTATTCAATCCCGAAACAGGCGATTTCGAAGCCTGCACACGAGGAACTTCACACGGTTCAGGTGAGATTGTGACCGAGATGACAGAGGGAGGTTTCGCTGCTGAAATGGCAGCGGGCTCCCCTTCCTTCAGAGTCATTCTGGATGCGCAAGATATTGAAGCATTGAAAGACGGACCGGCTATCGTGGAAGGACGAGCTTACGAATGGGAAGGAGAGGATGTTGTTCATATCAGAACAACGCCCCTGAGGCATTCGTTCGGGAAAGAGTGCAAAGCCTATTTTGTGAGGCATGGAGAGGATATTCCTGAATATTCAAAATATGTGGTAACAGTAAAAGGAGGCAGCGCCGATGTTTACAAAAGGGAAGAGGATGGAAATCTCGAACCTATTCCTTCTGAATTCATTCCGTCACGTGAGGAATTATATTCAAGAAGCAAAGGGATCCTTGAGGTTGACATATTGAGAGAAAAACGAGTTCTAATTGTGGGTTTGGGGAGTTTCGGCAGCCATATCGCAGTGGAATTGGCAAAGGCCGGAGTCGGAAGTTTCGCGCTTATGGACTTTGACCGGGTCGAGCTACACAATCTGGCAAGGCACATCGCCACAGTCAATGACATCGGACGACTGAAGACGGACGTGGTCGAGGATGCCATCAAAGGAAAGAATCCGTATGCGGCAGTCGATAAATACTCTATCGACTTGAATGACGACCTCGTATTGTTAGGCAAAGAAGTTCGCAAAGCGGATATTGTCGTATGTGCCACCGATAACAACAGAAGCAGGTTTGTGCTGTCCGGAATATTGAAAGAGGAAGGCAAAGTAGGGATATTCGGACGTGCCATAACACGTGCTGAAGGCGGAGACGTGTTCCGCTACCGTCCGGGAGGTCCGTGCTACAGTTGCCTGATCGGAAAGGGATTCTCAAACGAAGAGGAGATAAGCGACCTGCAAGCCGCGAGGCGTGAAGGGAGGATTCCGGCATACGTCTCTCAGAAGGACGCTGAGGCAATGGTTCAGGTAGGGTTGTCCTCAGACATTCTTCCGATCTGCAATCTGATGGTTAAACTGGTCCTTGTCGAACTCTCCAAAGGGAAGGATTCGGGAATATCCTCGCTTGAAGACGAGCTGACCTACGACTATTACATTTGGGCCAATCGCCGTGACAGACACTATGCGAATTGGAAGCCGTTTCAGGAAGGCAGTTCTGGTGTACCAAAGAGCATTCAGACGGAGTTTGGTACAGGGGAAGCGGCTCTGGTGTACCAACGCATCATAGAGTGACATTTGGTACACCAGACAGGGCTTTCAGGTACGGAAGCGCGGACGTGACCAGAGAGCCAAATAACAGCGAGGCGAGCACCTTCCAACAAGGGTTTCTGTACAAAATCAACGTATTCTGTACGAAATGAGATTCGCTGTCGTTTCGTACAGCATTGCTGGGGTTTGTAAAACTGATTTTGAGGGGTGGCCGGGATTGCGGAACTTTGTGGTGCCGGAGGTTAATGGGGTGCGGAAGTGCGATAACAAGAAACAAGAAACAAGAAACAAAAACAATAATCATAACGAATATGAATGGAATCATCAGAATCTTGATTGTCGCGGTGGCGATGGCTGGCTTGGGCGCGAACTGCTGGCGGGCAGAGGCGCAAGGAACACAGAATGTGCAGGAGGCGAAGGACTATAACTACTTCAGGGCGTTAGAGGTTATGAACGAGTCCGGGGACTATGAGAAGGCGCTGGAGCTGATTGGGAAGCAGCTTCAGAGTGCACCTGGAGATGTCAAGACGCTTGTCTTCAGATGCAAATTGAACAGGGATCTCGGACACTATGGGGAGGCGCTGGCGGACATTAATGCGGCGATAAAAAACAACAATAAGAAATCAGAGTTCACAAATGCGATGCTCTACTGGTGGAAGGCGTGCGTTTATGACGACATGGGCGATCGGGACGGGAATATGCGGAATCTGGAACTGGCATATTCATTGGCACGGAAGAACCGGAAGAAGGAGGGTGAAAACTACGCCAACCTTTGCCACAACTACTGCGACAAACTGACGCGGGCGAGGCGGGACGCTGAGTCACTCGCGATCTGCCGTGAGCTGTTGAAGGAAGACGAGTCTGACATTGTCGCGGCGTCTTTGGCGGCGAGGAATATGCTCGCGGCGGGTGACATAGATGGGGCCGGAAGCATCATCCGTGAATATTCAAGGTTCGGAAGCGACAACACCGAATTCGACTATGCGTCAATGAAATACTGGGAGGCAGTCGGCGACAGGCATAAGGCTGTGGATGCGGCGCTTGACTATGTAGGACATTATGACGCGGAGCAGACCGGTGTCGTGATTGAGACCTTGAAGGCTGACAAGAAATATTCAGAGACAATGCTGAGGAAGAGAATCAAGGATGGTTCTGAAAACAAGCCGACTTGGCAGGGTATTCTGGCTTTATACTACTACAATACGCTCGATTATGAACTTGCATTGAAGGAGTTCTTCCAAATTATCGAAGAATATGGCATCAAGGATGAATTAGCGCAATATGTGGCACGATGTTATGACATGCTGGGAATGCCAGAGGAAGCGGTCAAAACACTAAAGGAGGCTGAGGAAGCCCAGATCAAAGAAAATCCATGGTACTACTATTGCCTGTTGGGAGACTACTATCAAGATTGCGGACATTATGAGGATGCCACCTCGGTGCTTGACAAGGCGATTGAAGAAGACCCGGCGGACGCGTTCCCTTACTACAAAAGCGGGTGGTGCTATGAGTTCCTTGGCGATGACGCAAAGGCGCTGGAGCGCTATTCCTCAGGAATAGAGATGGACGATAGTTATCCTTACATATTCCTGATGCGTGGTGAGATTTATCTGAAACAGGGGAAGAAGGAACTCGCGGACGCTGATTTCAAGGCAGTTGTGGAGAAAGACACCGTTTTTAGCGAGAGCAGCTGCCGTCAGTATGCGCTGCATTTTCTGGGAAGGGACAAGGAGGCGCTGGAATGGCAGGATTCGTTGGCGGCGAAGTTCCCTGACGATCCAGGAACCTACTATGACCAGGCCTGCCTGTATTCCAGAATGGGGCGGACGGAGGATGCGTTGAAGGCGATCAAGACCGCGCTTGAGCGTGGCTACAACAATTTCCAGCACATAGCGGATGACAATGACCTTGACCCGATCAGGAATATTCCCGAGTTTGTGTCGCTGGTCGGGAAATATAAAGCCGAGCATCTCGCGTTCGTGGAAAGGCTTCGCAGGGAACTCCGTGACATCAATCGAATTCCTAAAAAAATAGAATAATCGGACAGAAATACACTTATTCACTTTGGAAAAACGGACATAAATATGTATTTTTGCCTTGGAAAAGCGGACAAAAAGATGATTAAACGCAAGATTGACAATAAGATAGAAAGTTTCTACAAGAACCATAACAAAGCGTTGCTTCTCACAGGGGCAAGGCAGACGGGAAAAACATTCGCCATAAGGAGGTTCGGAGCGGAGAATTTCGACAGCACTGTGGAGATCAACTTTGTCGAAAGCCGAAACGCCATTGGTTTTCTTGACGGCGCGGTGGACGCTAAAGAGATGATACTAAGGATTTCAGCGCTTGCCAAGACGAAAATGATTCCCGGCAAGACACTTATCTTCTTTGACGAAGTGCAGGAATATCCGGAAATCGTCACTCTGATAAAATTCCTGGTGGAAGAAGGAAGCTACAGATATGCTCTGAGCGGATCGCTTCTTGGTGTCGAGTTGAAGGATCTTCGAAGCGAGCCGGTAGGATATATGGACATATTCGATATGTATCCGCTGGATTTTGAGGAATTTGCGCTTGCCGTTGGTGTCGCTCCGACTATCATTGGTACGCTTGAGGAAAGTTTCAGGAACAGAACTCCGGTTGACAGGATAGTGCACGAAAGGATGATGAAGGTGTTCCAGCTTTATCTGGTGGTCGGAGGAATGCCTGCCGCCGTCTCCAAATATATTGACACCAACAATCTGCGTCTGGTGGAAGATGAACAAAAAGCCATCATCAAACTTTACAAGAAGGATATCGCCAAATATGATCCAAGGGATAAACTGTACCTGAACGACATCTTCGATTTGATTCCTTCGGAGCTGAACTCGAAGAACAAACGCTTCATTCTCAAGAATCTCAATGAGAATTTCAAGTTCAATCGGTACTGCAACAGCTTCCTGTGGCTTAGGAACGCAGGTGTCGCCCTGCCGACATACAATGTGGAGGAGCCAAAATATCCTTTGAAACTGGCCGAGCAGAGAAATCTGTTCAAGTTGTTCCTCAACGATGTCGGACTCCTCGCCTGCCAATATTCAGATGGATTGCAGCTGAAACTTCTTCGCGGCGAAATGAATGTCAACTATGGCGGGATATTCGAAAATGCCGCCGCGCAGGAATTGACAGCCCACGGTTTCTCTCTGGCTTACTTCAACAACAAGAAGCAGGGAGAGTTGGATTTTGTAGTGACCTACAAAGAAAAGATTCTTCCGATCGAAATCAAATCCGGCAAAAACTACGAGCGTCACAGCGCTATGGACAATGTCCTGAAAGTTCCTAACTATGAAATAGAAAGCGAGATGGTCTTCTGCAATGACAAGCTTTCCGTGAAAGGTCCTGTCACGTATTGTCCAATCTATATGCTTATGTTTCTCAAAAACGAACGCATTGACAAGGATACCATCTATAAACTTGATCTGCAAGGAATCTCGTAAAGCGGCGACCGGTGCCGCGCATATCGGAGGCATTTAGGTTCAAACTGTTTATATTCTTTGAAAAACTTGAGTATATTTGCAAACAAATGCGACAAAAGGTAGATGGTATATACCTTTAAACACGATATTTCGCAAATTAAAGGCAATATGATATGGATAAAGTAGAGGCGATAATGAACCGTTGGAATGCCTTGCAACCTCTTTCTGACAGGGACAGGGAATTGTTGAGCCGGAGGTTCACAATTGATTTCAACTATAACAGCAACCATATTGAGGGCAACACACTCACGTATGGACAGACCGAGATTCTGCTCCTCTTCGGAAAGGTAGTCGGAGAAGCGGAAGTCAAGGATGTGCAGGAAATGACCGCCAGCAATGTTGGCCTGAAAATGATGACCGAGGAGGCCGGGCTCAAAGACATACCACTCACACAGAACTTCATCCGGACTTTGCACAAGACCCTCCTGCGAGAAGACTACACGGTACACCGCAATCTACCCGGCGGGCAGACCAGCAGCTATGTCATTCACGCCGGCCAATACAAGACACGCCCAAACAGTGTCATCACACGTTACGGAGACCGTTTTGAGTATGCGTCGCCGGAAGAGACCCCTGCATTGATGACAGATCTTGTGAATTGGTACAACGGGGAGGAACACTCCGGCAAGTTCACACCTATCGAGCTTGCGGCCATATTCCACTATCGTTACATTCGTATTCACCCTTTCGAGGACGGCAACGGGCGCATAGCAAGGATGATGGTCAACTACATCCTCTCGCGGCACGGCTATCCTATGATTGTTGTGAGAAGCAGAAAGAAGAATGAATATCTTGAGGCTCTTCACAAGACAGACTTGACCGTCGGAGCCACCCCCTCATTGGGAGCTCACGCATCTAAGCGAAGCATACAGCAGTTTCTCACTTACTTCACAAACCTGTTTGTGGAGGAGGTATCATTCAATATTCGCTTCCTTACGGAACGAGGCGAAAATGTTTGGTGGTTTGATGGTGAGCGGGTCACATTCCGAACAAACACTACCAGCAGGATTCTCAATCTGATGTATGCAAGTCCAGACATAACCATTGCAAGATTATCAGAGGAGGCGGGGGTAAATGTTGCCGCAGTCAACAAGCACATCAGGCAGCTTGTTTCCAAAGGGTACATCCAGCGCTCCGCCGGCAACGGTGACTGGAGACTTATCATAACACCGTCAGTGTGATAAACAAATATGTGAAATGAATTTCAGTTGGCAAAACCTGAAGGTGACAGTGGCGATTGTTCTGACACTGTGCGGAGCGATGACCCCGTGCAGTGGACAGCAGGAATTCCGAAAAGATGAGTTTCTGCGGAACTGCGGGTTTTCAGTGGGTAACCGTCACCGCAACCCCATCTTGACGTGAGCGCAGAAGAGTTATACCTTCGCGCAAAAACGGAAAAGATGAGAAAGAAACAGGAGCCAAGTCCGGTCGAGAGACGCGGCCGGAGATCGGCGTTCGCCGATGTGGTGTTGTCAGACGCGAATACAAACGATGCCGGCAAAAGTAGCGGCATCGAATTGTTGTATCCCAATGGTGTGCGAATCTTGTTGTTTTTATTTGCTGTTGTGTCAGTTTAAATGTCAATGCCCAATGGCGTAAAGAATATATTCCTGAAGAAGGGGAAGTCCTGGAATTCGGCATCAACGTGCACCGCCGTTCCTACCGGAACGAGTCCTACATCCGCTGGCGGAAGGCGGAATAACCCGGCAATTATAGCCCAAAGGCAGCCGTTCAAATGAACCGGGCGGGGACATCGGTCGCTTCGACAGGCTCAGCGACCATGAAAAACGCATTTTCTGTTCATATTTAAAAGAGAATCGGAAGATTCCCTTCGGTTTTGCAATGAATATTGGTAAATTATTCATAAATTTATAGCCACATATTAAAAACACATAACCACTATGGCAAAGATTATAGAATGCGTGCCCAATTTCAGTGAAGGGCGAGACAAAAATGTTATTGATCAGATCGTTAAGGCCATCGCTTCGGCCAAGGTGACGGTCAACGGCAACGAGGAGGGCGTCAAGGTGCTCGACGTGGATCCGGGCGAGGCGACCAACAGGACTGTCGTGACCTTCGTGGGCAGCCCCGAAGCTGTGCTGGAGGCGGCTTTCCAAGGAGTCAAGTGCTCCGGCGAGGTGATCGACATGAGGCATCACCACGGGGCGCACCCTCGGTCGGGGGCGTGCGATGTGCTGCCGCTCGTACCGGTCGCGGAGACGACTTTGGAAGAGTGCGCGGAACTGGCGCGCGGGCTGGCGAAAAGGATCTACGACGAGCTCGGCATCCCTTGCTACTGCTACGAGGCGGCGGCGTTCAAGCCGGAAAGGAAGAACCTCGCGGTCTGCAGGGCCGGGGAATATGAAGCCCTGCCGGAGAAGATCGCCGATCCTGCCAAGGCACCGGACTTCGGACCGAAGGAGTACAACGAGACCGTGGCGAAGAGCGGGGCCATCAATGTGGGAGCCAGAGACTTCCTTGTGGCCGTCAACTATAATCTCAACACGACCTCAACCCGCCGCGCGATGGCGATCGCGTTCGATGTGCGTGAGAAAGGACGCAAGATGCGCGAGGGCGGAAGCCTGACCGGAAAGGTCCTCAAGGACGAGAACGGCAAGGACCGCTGGCAGCCGGGGACCCTCAAGGGGTGCAAGGCAATTGGTTGGTACATTGATGAATATGGCATCGCTCAGGTCTCGATGAACATCACCGACATCAAGACGACACCTCTGCACGTGGCCTACGAGGAAGTCTCTAGAGCCGCCGCCGCCAGAGGACTCAGGGTCACCGGAGCCGAGATCGTCGGACTGGTACCGAAGCGTGTGCTGATGGAGGCCGGAAAGTTCTACCTTGAGAAGCAGGAGCGCTCGCTCGGAATCTCGGACGAAGAAATAATGAAGATAGCAGTCAAGTCGATGAGCCTTGACGACCTCAAGCCGTTCAACCCGCACGAGAAGGTCATTGAATATCTTATGGAAGATCCTGAGCAGATGGCCATTAAGGAGAGGCTCATCAGAATGACGCTAAAGGGATTCGCCGAGGAGACGGCATCCGAGTCTCCTGCCCCGGGCGGCGGATCGATCTCCGCCTATATGGGAGCCCTAGGAGCGGCCCTCGGCACAATGGTAGCAAATCTTTCAGCCCACAAGAGAGGCTGGGATGACCGCTGGAAGGAGTTCTCCGACTGGGCTGAGAAGGGACACGCCGTAATGCGGGAGCTGGTAAGCCTCGTCGATGAGGACACCGCGGCGTTCGACAAGATTATGGCCGCGTTCGGGCTTCCTAAGGGAACGGATGAGGAGAAAGCTGCACGTTCTGAGGCAATCGAAAAGGCCACTCTATACGCCACACAGGTGCCTCTGCGCACGATGAAAGCCTCGTTCAAGGCCTTCGAGATCACAAGGGCGATGGCCGAGACTGGAAATCCGAACTCAGTTTCAGATGCCGGTGTCGGAGCGTTGGCGGCACGAAGTGCGGTTCTTGGAGCGCAGCTCAATGTCAAGATCAACGCGGCTTCCCTTAACGACAAGGTAAAGGCTGCCGAATTGGTCGCCGAGGCCGATGAGATCGCAGCCAAGGCCGTGAAAGAAGAAAAGGAGATTCTGGACATCGTAAACTCGAAGATCAATGGATAAGTTTCAGGAAGAGATACTTGCGGGCATCTCGCAGGACAGGCTCCCGGAGCCGAAACCTTACGACAAGACCATAAACCACGCCCCTAAGCGCAAGGACATCCTCACAGCCGAAGAGAAAGTGCTGGCGCTGAAGAATGCGCTGAGATATTTCCCGGCCAAGTTCCACGCCGAACTGGCGCCGGAGTTCGCCCAGGAGCTGAAGGACTACGGCCGCATCTATATGTACCGCTTCCGCCCGTCCTACGACATGTACGCCAGACCGATCGATGAATATCCTTGCCGGAGCCGCCAGGCCGCTGCCATCATGGCGATGATCCAGAACAATCTGGATCCGAGGGTGGCGCAGCATCCGCACGAGCTGATCATCTACGGAGGCAACGGAGCCATATTCCAGAACTGGGCGCAATACCGGCTGACGATGAAGTACTTGGCCGAGATGACCGACGAGCAGACACTCTCGATGTACTCCGGCCATCCGATGGGACTCTTCCCGAGCCACAAGGACGCTCCGAGGGTCGTAGTGACCAACGGAATGGTCATCCCGAACTATTCGAAGCAGGATGACTGGGAAAGATTCAACGCATTGGGAGTGTCACAGTACGGCCAGATGACAGCCGGATCGTATATGTACATCGGACCTCAGGGCATCGTGCACGGAACGACAATCACGGTGATGAACGCCGCCCGCAAACAGCTGAAAGCCAAAGGCATCGCAGGGACAAGGGAAAACATGAAAGGCATGCTCTTCGTGACCGCCGGTCTTGGCGGGATGTCCGGGGCGCAGCCTAAGGCCGGCAACATCGCCGGGGTCGTGAGCGTCACCGCCGAGATCAATCCGCTCGCCGCCCGCAAGCGTTACGACCAAGGCTGGGTCGATGAGCTGCACGAGAATCTGGACGAGCTTATCCCGCGCGTCCGAAAGGCGATGGAGAACAAGGAGACCGTCTCGCTGGCCTACGTGGGCAACGTCGTGGATCTCTGGGAGAGACTCGCGGCCGAGAATATTCCTGTGGACCTCGGTTCGGACCAGACATCGCTCCACAATCCGTGGGCCGGAGGCTACTATCCTGTCGGACAGACATTTGAGGAGTCCGTCAAGATGATGGCCGAGGAGCCGGAGAGATTCCGTGAGGCGGTGCGCGCGTCGTTGAGGAGGCACGTCGCCGCCATCAACGAGCTGGCAGCCAAGGGAATGTACTTTTTTGACTACGGCAACGCCTTCCTGCTGGAATCCTCAAGGGCCGGAGCGGACATATTAAAGGCAGACGGCACATTCCGCTATCCGTCTTACGTCCAGGACATCATGGGGCCGCTCTACTTCGACTACGGTTTCGGCCCGTTCCGCTGGGTCTGCATGAGCGAGAGGCCGGAAGACCTCGCCAAGTCCGACGAGATAGCCGTGAATATTCTTAAAAAGGAATTGGAAACGGCTCCGGAAGAGATTCAGGGACAGCTGAACGACAATATTCATTGGATAGAGGAAGCCGGCAGGAACCATCTGGTGGTCGGTTCGCAGGCCCGCATCCTCTACGCCGACTGCGAGGGCAGGACCAAGATCGCCCTGGCCTTCAACGAGGCCATCCGCAAGGGTGAGATCACCGCTCCGATCGTGCTTGGCCGCGACCATCACGATGTTTCCGGCACAGACTCCCCGTTCCGCGAGACATCCAACATCTACGACGGATCCCGGTTCACCGCCGACATGGCCATCCAGAACGTCATCGGTGACGGTTTCCGGGGAGCCACCTGGGTTTCCATCCACAACGGAGGCGGAGTCGGCTGGGGCGAGGTCATCAACGGAGGCTTCGGCATGGTGATCGACGGATCGGCTGATTCGGACAGGCACATCACCCGGATGCTGTTCTGGGACGTGAACAACGGAATAGCCCGCCGCAGCTGGGCGCGCAACGAAGGCGCGGAACACGCCATAATGAGGGAAATGGAACGCACACCGGAACTTACGGTGACAGTTGCGAACCACACAGACGAAAACATTGTCAGAAAAGCGATTGAGGAACTATGACACACATCATCTCACACGAACATCTGAGCCTTGGAAGGCTTAAGGAGATAATTGAGAACCACGAGAGGGTCGAACTCGGCCCGGAGGCCGTGGCGGCCATCGAGAAATGCCGTAAGTACCTGGACAGCAAGATGGAGGACATCGGTCGCCCGGTCTATGGAGTCACCACCGGATTCGGTTCCCTGTGCAACGTGACCATCCCTGCCGACCAGCTCTCGCAGCTCCAGCACAATCTGGTGATGTCCCACGCCTGCGGAACCGGCGAGACTGTACGCCCGCAGATCGTGAGGCTGATGCTCCTGCTTAAGGCCCAGTCCCTTTCCTACGGTCATTCCGGAGCGCAGCTGATTACAGTCCAGAGGCTCCTGGACATGTTCAACAACGACATTCTCCCGGTAGTCTACCAGCAGGGATCCCTCGGCGCTTCCGGTGACCTCGCTCCCCTCGCCCACCTCAGCCTACCACTGATCGGTCTCGGAGAGGTTCTCTACAAGGGTAAGGTCAGACCAAGCAAGGAGGTCTGGGACGAGATGGGCTGGGAACCTATCAGCCTTCAGTCCAAGGAGGGTCTCGCTCTTCTGAACGGAACCCAGTTCATGAGCGCCCACGCCATCTGGTCGCTCATCCAGTGCCACAGGCTTTCCGAATGGGCCGACAGGATCGGCGCGATGTCCCTTGAGGCCTATGACGGCCGCGTCGAACCGTTCCTGCCTCTGACCCACCAGCTTCGTCCGCACAAGGGACAGATCGACACCGCGGCCAGATTCATGACCCTGCTGGATGGCAGCGAACTGATCAGGAACCACAAGGAACATGTTCAGGATCCATATTCATTCCGCTGCATCCCTCAGGTTCACGGAGCGGTAAAAGACAGCATCCGCTACGTCGAGTCGGTGATCGAGAACGAGATCAACAGCGCGACGGACAATCCGAACGTCTTCCCTGACGAGGACATGATCATCTCCGCCGGCAACTTCCACGGAGAGCCTATCGCCATCCCGATGGACGCCCTGGCGATCGCCATGTCCGAACTCGCAAACATCTCTGAAAGACGAATATACAGATTGATTTCCGGTCAGCGTGGTCTGCCGAAATTCCTTGTAGCCACGCCGGGACTCAACAGCGGCTTCATGATTCCGCAGTACACGGCGGCCTCGATCGTGAGCCAGAACAAGGGACTCTGCTGGCCGGCGTCAGTGGATTCCATACCGTCATCGCAGGGTCAGGAGGATCACGTCAGCATGGGTTCCAACGCCGCGACGAAACTTGTGCGCGTCATCGACAACTGCGAGGAAGTGCTTGCCATAGAGCTGTTCAACGCCGCACAGGCGCTCGACTTCAGGCACCAGATCGCCGGCAACAAGTCCTCGGAGGCCATCGAAGGCATATTCAATGACTACCGCAAGGTCGTGCCGTTCATCAGCGATGATGTCTATATGCACCCGCTCATCCAGAAATCTATCGAGTTCATAAGATGACCATAATCACCCACATCGGCGAACTGGTCGGAATCGTTCCTGAAGGCGTTCTGCGCAAGCAAGGCGCCGAGATGGACGAGGTCGGCTCCTTGAAGGACGCCTATCTCACAATCGAGGGCGAAAGAATCTCCGGATTCGGGAATATGTCCGATTGTCCGGCGGCCAGCCCGAAGGATGAAGTGATTGACGCAGAGGACGGTATGGTGATACCGGCCTTCTGCGACTCTCACACGCACATCTGCTACGCCGGAACCCGTGAGCAGGAGTTCATCGACAAGATCAACGGCCTGAGCTACGAGGAGATAGCCGCCCGCGGAGGCGGAATCCTCAACTCCGCCGATCTGCTCCACCGCACGAGCGAAGAGGAATTATATTCACAGACAATGGCGCGCGTGCGGGAGATGATCGCCAAAGGAACCGGCGCCATCGAGATCAAGAGCGGCTACGGCCTGACCCTTGAGGACGAGCTGAAGATGCTGCGGGTGATCCGCCGCGTCAAAAAGGACTCCCCCGCCACCATCAAGGCGACCTTCCTCGGGGCGCACGCCGTCGGCAGAGCCTTCAAAGGCCGGCAGAATGAATATGTCAACCTCGTCTGCGAGGAGATGATTCCTGCCGTCGCCGCCGAAGGGCTTGCTGAATATGTCGATGTCTTCTGCGACGAGGGATTCTTCACGGTCGCTGAAACGGATCGAATTCTTTCTGCCGGTGAGCGTTACGGTCTCATTCCGAAAATCCACGCCAACGAGCTTGCCTGCTCCGGCGGCGTGCAGGTGGCCGTGAAGCATAACGCTCTTTCGGTCGATCACCTTGAGCGCACGACAGACGCTGAGATCGAGGCACTTAGAGACTCCCGCACGATGCCGACGATGCTCCCCGGCTCCTCATTCTTCCTCGGCATCCCCTACGGCAGGGCCAAGGAATATGTCAGCGCAGGTCTCGGTCTGGCTCTCGCCTCGGACTACAACCCAGGCTCCTCCCCTTCCGGAGATATGCGTTTCGTGATGGCTCTCGGCTGCATCAGAATGCGCCTTACCCCTGCCCAGTCCTTCAACGCCTGCACCCTCAACTCCGCCTACGCGATGGGTGTCGCCGAGGATCTCGGCTCTGTGACCGTCGGCAAACTCGCCAACCTTATCGTCACCAAGCCCGTCCCGTCCCTCGCCTACATCCCGTACTGCCACCAGACCCCGTTCATCGCCAAGGTTCTCCTCCGAGGCACTCATATCTGCTGATCGCAGGATCCTCGGCAACCTTCACCGACAACGACGGCGGCATTATAATGGTATAATGCCGCCGTCGTATGCCATTTTACCCTCGACTGGAGCGATATTGCCTGTTTCCGCTCCTCAGGCTATATCTTAAGTCACCCCGTCCTTAAAAGTTCTAATCCCTTCTGAATGAATAGAGGATAGTGCCCTCGACCAGAGTCCCATTAGCCTTATCTAATAAAGAACATTCAGACCTGCACACAAAAGATCCATCACCAAAATCATAAATGTCAGCCTGTTTCATAGAGTGGACAATATATGCCACATCCATAGAGGTCTCCGGCGCAAGCTCAAAGGTTTCTGCCGAAAGCTTAGGATTCTCCCCTCCACCACGCCATTTCCCTTCTATGTCAATTCCTTGGTAGCGAACAGAGGACAGGACATATTTACCCTCATTTTCAAGAGTAACATAATCCGGGATCACTATCTTGAAGAGCAGCTTATCATCATCACCCTGCGTTGAAACATCAGCCTTTCCCCAAGATTCAACGTAGCCGGGAATATTCTTGAACTCTTCCTTCAAATCACTTCTGCCTATGCCATCCTGATCCAAATCAACAATAGGCCCAGTCCAATAAATGTCTGTCAAAGAATATTCTCCACACAGCTTATCCTCAAGTCTTTCAAAATCAGTCAGGGCATCACGCTCATTCGAGCAGGACACCAGACTGATTCCAATAACAGACACTGTCAAGATAAACTTTAATACGGTCATATGGTTCATAACAATACATTTTTTTCCAACCGCAAAGTTCGGTAGAGATGTTGGTTATACAAAAAAAGTCTCACTTTTGATAGATATAGTTCCCTAATTCTAAGCAAGTTACATATCCGAAGAAATTCACCCCCTCATTCCATCCAAACTAAACAACTGGCCATCAACACCTTAGACCCATCAATAAACCCTAACCATTGTCATTATATATCTATGGGGCTTATAAGATTGCAAAACCAATTGTTTATCTGTTTGCTCCAAGATAAACCAATCACCTCCGACCAATCCATCGACAAAATGGATTATAGAGCCATCAATCCTGTATTTAAAATCAAGAGAATGACTCTCACCATTATCATCTTGATATATTTCCTGACCTTTACTCTCCGTTAAAAACTCCAGAACAGATGTAGAGGAGCCGACGACACGGTCATTATCATCAAACCAAGTTTTGGTAGCGTTCCATATAGTCTGATTAAAATTCAGATGTTGTTCTTCCACCTCGTGGCAGCTAAATAATATCATCAGCATCATCAATGATATTATCTTAGATATTGTCCTCATCACAAACCAATGATTTTATATGAATTTGCAATTGTCGCCAATGAAATTGATTTTGTCGGCAACGACTCCACCCAATCTCTTATTCCATAGTCATCTAAAATCCAGTCTTCGTCAATAGTATCCACTAAATATGAAAATGCGATTTTATTTGTTTTATCATATATGTAGTGAATTCCTGAACGAGGATTTGAGTGCACTAACATTTCAGACTCATCAACATCATAAACGCCAACGGCCATTGCGCTAACATTGGACGAACGTTTTCTCGCCATCAGATTTTTCAACTTTAGCAACTCTTCAGTCTCTTCCAATAGGACCAACTCACCCGAATTCAAAGAATCCAAACTTACAACAGATCGTGTTGTCAAAGGTGTAGGATCGTTATCAGAACACAGATAACGATCCTCCTTTGAACAAGACAACAGCAGCATCGCCACAAGCACAGTCAAGGTGTAAATGTTCTTAGTTAAAGATTTCATAACAATGATATAATATATTAATGATTAAGCATCTAAGACGATAATATGCTTATCATTCATAGTTCTCTGTACTCGTGAAAAATACAGCATAGTAGTTATGACCATTTTCGGTCACAATGTCCATTCGGTATGCGGTATCTGATCCTACTGGAATCAACATCCTTCCAGAAGAGCTGTTCCCAACATAGTCTTGGATTTCTCCTGTAGCCTGATTTTCAAGACACACTGTCACTATTCCTACATTAGACATAAATGACAACTCAAGGTTGTTCAAATAAGAATAATAACAGCACTCAACTTGAATCTTCGCAGGAACGTGATTACCTTTTGTATTCGGCTTCTTTATTTCTATGACCTCAATCGGTATGATGTCTTCCTTTTGCGAATACAACAACACATTGCTGACTGTCAGCAGTGCCAATAATAGTATAACCTTTCTCATAAAAAATGTATTATTTCCGGCTGCAAAGTTCGGGAGAAAGGTTGATAATGCAATGAAAAAAAGTTTTACTCAGCCCAAGTATAACATATTCATTATTAATAATTTGCCAAGCAGTTAGAATTCATTTTCTTACTTTTATCAATTAAATTATTAATTGCCAATACTTTAACTGGCAGCCCATAATTTATAGTAAATACAAACCGACTGACTATCAAACAATTACGCTTATTAAGATATTAATTCAGAGAAAAGTGCCTGATGTACGCTATCCAATCTTAAGATTTTATCTTTGATATTGTGCCGCTTTGTGTAAACCGTGCTAACATTATAGCCCATCATTCTGGCTATCGTCTTAGTGTCGAAACCGAGGATTAAGAAGGTAATAAAACGAAAATCTCTCTCGGTGGTATTAGGCATTTCGGCGCGTAATTTTGTCATTATGCCATCAAGATTATCATCAAGCATAGACTCAAGATCCTTTTGGTTCGGCTCATCCAATATCGCAAGAATCTTTTTAACCTCCGCATAAATCTGATCATCACTTTCTTTTGAGGATTTGCTGGACTCAAAATACCGACGGCACAGGTTATTCAATTGGGAATACTGCTGTTTGTTCACCTGAACAAATTTCGCCCTCTGCCCCATCAACACCTGTTCCTTTTCGGCCGCGCTGGAAAGTTTTTCCGACAATGTTTGTATATTCTTCTCAGCCAATTCATTCGCGGATTTCAGGGAATCTATGGAGCGCAAATGTTCAGCCTCACAAAGGAGTGACTCATTAAGCCTTTGGTTAACTTCATCATTGAGAGTGATCATTTCTTCCAGTCGATGTTGTAACTCTTTCCTGTGTTTCGAATGAATGGACAAGGCAAATATCATAGTAAACAAACCAATAAGGGCGATTATCCATTTCATTTGACGCTGGATTTTTCTATCCCTATCCAACAATAAAGACTTGTCCTCATAATAATCTGACTGTGCCAACGCCACTGATTGGCCAACCGTTTCCAAGACCTCAGAATTTCGATCGCTCAGAGACTGTTCAAGATATGTCAAAGCTGTTTTGTAGTCTGCGCGATGCTTTGATATCCTATACTTCCAGATTTTTAATATGGTCGAACTGCTGTCCACATTCTCCAACTGTCGGATCACATCGTTCGCAGTTCTATGATCTCCTATGATTTCAGAAGCATAGGCATAGACACAATAATCATCTATAGAAGGCATTACGCCAAATTTTCCTGTAGCCCTTTTAAAAAGATCAATAGATTTATGAGCATCAGAGTTTGGTTTGAAGATATTATTCCAAGCAAGGGTCAATAATTGCTCCGCATAAATGGATGTATCACGGATTGGTTGCGAGAAGAAAACAGAATAAAGGCTGTCGGCCTTCGCCCAGTCTTGAATGTTCGAATAAAGGCACGCCAAAGATCCGGTAGTATTCCACAGCCTAAAAGAGTCCTTAGCCTGAGCAAAATAATCATAAGCCTCTTTGCTATATGAGATACTCTCCGAATTATTATTGTTCCACAAATAGACATCAGAAATCGAGGAACTGATGATCCCTCTGAACACAAGATTGTCCGAACGGGATGAATATTCCTTCGCACGGATATAACTCGCTATTGCGGATTCCGGATCTCCTGTGTCATACTGCGCTGTCCCCAAGATAAAAATACATCTTCATCTTATCATCATTGGAACCGTGGTTTTCATAGTAGCTCGCTGCCGGTTTGATGACACGCAAATCCTGGATTGTGAGGTGATTCCTGTCCAACGCCATAGTGTACAACAGCGAGTATGCACGCTGCGACTTAGTCTTAAGAGCCAACGTGTCAATCGATTCCAACGCAGTTAAAGCGCTGTCTGGCCTTGTCCACATAACATCCTCGGCGGAATCCATAATCCGCTCGGCCTCCCTGTTCCCGCAGGATGTCACCAATGCGGACATCAATAAAAACAAGGCTATATACAATTGTTTCATCTCGTTCATAGATTTGGTCCTGCAAACTTACATTTTTGCCGGATTTTTCGCAAAAGAAATGATCGGCCAATTCAAGGGTTGAGTCTCAATGCTTATGTATGGACATCGCAATCAGGAGTAAGCGGGGCTCCATTGGCCATTGTAAACAAAGAAAGTATCGGTAATTTTTGCAAAATTACCGAGTAAATTTTAGGATGTCATATACCTGTTGACTATCTTCCTCCGTATCACACCAACTTCCAGATGCGCGAGCATATTCGCACCTAAAAGAGCAATTCTCTGGTTATCAAGCCGCTAAAGTTCCAGGTGCGAGTGTTTTTTCACACCTGGAGGTCTGGGGCACCAACAGAAGGCTCTCGTGCGCAGATAGGCCTAGATTGCTCACGAGAGTCCCCTAATCAACGCTCTCGTGAGCAAAATGCCGCTTTCCGCTCACGAGAACACTCATCTTCGACACCTCGTGAGCAAAATGCCGCTTTCCGCTCACGAGAACACTCATCTCAGTCCTTTCGTGAGCAATATGCCGCTTTCCGCTCACGAGGCACACACAGTCCTTTTCCACGGGCTTCAGGATGAAAGCCATCTGGCTGTTTGCGGCAAGAAGTCAATACTTCTATGGCAGAAGGTACGCGCGAAGACGCACGAAAGTTGAGGAGACTACGTGATGTAGTCCATCAAGGCGGCGACATATTCGGAGAATGCGGAGATTCCAGCTTCTGTGACACGGCATGTCGTGCATGGCTTCTTGCCTTTGAATCCCTTTTCCACCGCTATGTAGCCCGCCTCGCTCAGTTTGTCAAGCTGGACACTAAGGTTGCCGGCCGTCGCTCCCGTCTGTTTACGGATGTAGACGAAATCCGCTTCGTCCACCCCCAGACTGTCTGAAAAGTCCTTGCAAGACTGAAATTGTTCGTATCCCCATACACGACCTAAAACGAATTCTTGATTCTCGCGAAGGAATGTTTAACTTTTAAGACAGCCTCCCCCCACACACACGAGAATCGACATCACGGCAAGCCTCAGCTCCGAGTGCAGAAGCGGGTTGAGTTTTTTGAACATCGACTATTTCCTTAAGCATTTCACACACACTCCCGTAAGCGCCAGGATCACTCCAGCTAAGACAAAAAGCAACATTTGGCTGCAATCACCGGAGAGTTTCACTGCCGCTATGACACCAAGGACACCGGTGAGAAATCCGGCGATGACAATCGGCAGGTTTTTGAGGATCATCCCCGAGATGCTCTCCGCAAAGCCGAAAAGGAGGATAATGACCAAGGTCAGGTTCATCGGGGCAAACAGCAACGCACAGAGACTGACTGTCACGGCAAACGCTCCGAACGCTCCCCATGTCCAGCCAAGGAGATTGCTGATCAGATTGGACGGGACACATTCTGCGTCCTTGTCCAGTACCACAGCGGCGGATACCCTATAGCTGGCATGGCGAACCACAGTAAATTCCAGGCCGGATTGCCGCTTGACCTCCAAAGGAAGTACACGGCAAGGGCGATCAGCGTGAGAATAGCGCCCCAAAGAATGAAATGACTTCCCGATCTCTTCGTAATGACCAGACGGCTGTCGCGTAAGGTCTCATTAATGAGTTTGAGGCTTTGTTCCGCACTCATTTGTGAACTCTGTTCCATAATTTTGATTTTCTTATTGATTTATAATTCGTTGGAGCCATCAGACGCTGCGCATACGCCATAAGCTCTTTGCAAATATAAATAAGTTTATAAC
>ERZ1026854.597-NODE-597-length-24863-cov-6.837190_pt1 | contig 24863 bp, 22 predicted proteins | sample MGYA00380157_ERZ1026854 | MGnify/ENA primary metagenome ERZ1026854 (study PRJEB33269, sample SAMEA4719793) | human gut metagenome | biome: human-associated habitat; feature: organic feature; material: feces | place: Cameroon | collected 2013-10 ... | reverse complement strand
GGAAAGATGGCCAAAACGATGCTCAGAGGCATCAGGGCGAGTTCCTATGACGGGCTGGCGGATCGTATCTACAAGTATATTGACAGGGTGAACGAGGAGCCTGTCGTCTACAGATGGACCTACAAGATGGATGAAATTGAAGTTTAATTTGTTTATGAATTAAGCGAACGGCCTACTAGTAAGTTACGGAGTACGTTGGAATCAGGATAACAGTAGGTGTCATCCTTCACATGGAAATATGGATCGAGGGTCATGATCTGTATTCGGAGATTATCTGACTTATGGCATCATCGAAGGACATCTCGCCTTTGAGACATTTGAGAGCGAGAAGTTTCGTTTCCTCCGGGATGTGGAAACCCTCTGCTTCGACAGAGCCAACATTGCTGTTGATTATGGCCATCTCATCCATGAATGACGGTATGATCTGGACCGAATTAAGGATATTGATATGGGCCTCGAGAACCGAAGGTTCTCGAACATATAGGGTTGAAACTAACATAACAACAGGTGTCAGAAATCGACCTACAAAGATCGGGTAGATGCGATGTCGCATCCTAGGAAGCCGCCCTTCGGGCGGTTGATAGCGAGGACAGAGCAACGTCTCTCTGCAATGGGATGGAGGTCTCCTCTACTTGCGATGACAACGCAGTGTCATCGATCGAACACGATCTGTACCTCCTGCAAGTCGCCGGATCAACCGTCCATTCGGGGTTCTTACCAATTCTCTTGCAAGTCATCTTTCAACCCTACATATCCAAGAGGCGGAGATTTTTCACTGGTCCAGCGAAGCAAGGATTAATACGGGGCACATCTAATCGCGACGCATGGCCGATCTGCACGACCGCTGGGTAGCCGAGAGGAGGAACGAGCATTACTACAAGCTCGCCAAGAAGCTGAACTATCGCTCCAGGGCATCCTTCAAGCTCATCCAGATCGACAATCGGTTCCACATCTTCAAGCCCGGCGATGCGGTCGTCGACCTGGGCGCATGCCCCGGCGGATGGCTCCAGGTGGCGCAGGAGCGCACCTGGCCGAACGGAAAGGTCATCGGAGTCGATCTCCGTTACATCAAACCCATCGAGGGCGTGGAGACCTTTGTCGGGGATATCACCGAGGACTCCACCATGATCGAGCTCATGGACAGGTTCGGCGGGAAGGCGGATGTCGTCCTCTCCGACATGGCCCCGAATATCGCAGGCCATTATTCCATGGATCACGCCCGTTCCATCAACCTGTGCATGTACGCGGTCGACGTGTGCGACCGCATCCTGAAGAAGGAGGGCAAGCTGGTCATGAAGGTCTTCATGGGAGACATGTTCGATTCCCTGATGACCGAGCTGAAGGAACGCTTCCAGTCCGTGAAGGTCCATTCCCCGGATGCGTCCAGAGACACCTCCTCCGAGGTGTACGTGATCTGCCAGGGATTCTATGCCAAGTCCAGCATCAGAATGAAGAAGCCCGAGGTCGAGGCCAAGGAGCCCGAATTCACCGCCAAGGGATGCAACTTCTGAGGGCCGGCCTCAATCCCAGAACCGCTTGTTCTTGGCGAACAGGATCTCGGCGTTCATGATGTCCCTGTAGAACTCGTCCTCGTCGGTGTACATGCTCCTGAGGATGCGTGAAGCCGTATCCGGCCCGACCCCTCTCCCCGCGAGGCAGATCACCGCTCTCCTACCGTGCTCGTTGACGAGATTCGCGTTCCTGGACAGGCGGAGGCGGTCCTTCTTCTCCTGACTCGACATCTCGTCGAGCTTCACCAGTCCGATGTTCTGTCTCTCGTAGCTCTTGAGGACGGCGACCATGTTGCCGCCGCAGTGGGGGCAGATGAACCTCTTCGGAGCATCTCCGACACGGAATCTCCATTGGGATCCGCAGTTGAGGCACGATGCGAACAGGACCTCGTCCTCCAGCCTCTTCTTCAGGGCCATGAGGATCGAGTGGTCGGCGCGGACGGGCTGCATGAGCTCCTTCGAGCGTGTTATCCCCTCGAGTCCGATCGACGATATCGTTCCGGAGACGACCTCGATCTCCCCCGACGCGATCTTCGAGACCACCATCTCGGAATCGGGGATGTCCAGGTCCTCCCACAGGACCTTGTTGACGGCCTCCTTGTATGCGGGGGTGTCCTTGTGCAGGTCGAACAGTCTGCTGAAGTTCATGAAGCGGTGGTCGGCGGTCTTCTCGATGATGCCGAACTTCTTGGCTACGAAGACGAACCTCCATCTGAGGAACGACGAGTTCAGGATGGTCATCCTCGACAGCGCCTCGATCGTTCCCGGCTTGACCGAGAGGATGGTCTGCAGGATGTCCTCGCGCTTCATGTTCCTCGGAAGCTCGAGGATGATCCTGTAGGGATCGGCGGTCATCCCGACGCTCTCTCCGAAGCGGGCCGTGAGCAGTGCGGCGTAGATCTTGCCCAGGGTCTCGTTGACTCTGCTGCCGAAGCATCCGTTGACGATGGCGAGCCTGTCCCCCACCTCCACGGTCACGGTCTCGTCCGTGGGCATCGGGAACCTCTCCTCCTGTTCGTCCAGATACTTCTTCACTACGGCTATGCAGCCCTCGTCCCCATGATAGTCCCCGAAGTTCCTGAGGCGTCTCATGCGGCCGACCTCCATGGCGACCTCGTACGGCACCGGTATATCGGATCCGACCCAGTTAGGCACGGATCCGACGTCGCGGGCCTCCTCGACGAGGATCTCGTCTTCGCGCATCTCCACGATGCGCCAGGTGCGACCCTTGGCGATGAACATGGCGTATTCCTCCGCGAAGGAGGCCACGAAGCTCTCGTCCAGCGTTCCGATGATGGCGCGGGTGCCGATATCCCTGATGAGGTAGGTCCTCTCGTCGGGGATCATCGATATGTTGCCGTAGAAGTAGTCCATCCCCTTGCGGCTCCTCTTGAACTGGCCGTCGTCGTCCACGAAGACCATCTTGATGGACTGCAGCTGCGCCAGGACGTCCTCCATATCGGAGCGGGGCAGGTCCCTGAACGGCCATGCCTGGGAGAACACCTTGAACGCCGTGTCCTGGTCCATCTTGCCGGACATAGTCATGGCGATGAGTTGGTTCGCCACGACGGAGAGGGGACAGGGACGCCCCTCCTTGGATTCCAATTCCTTGGATTCGCATCTGCGGGCGATGACCATGGCCTCCGCAATCTCGTCGGGGGCTGTGGCAAGGACCCTGGCGCGGATCTTCTCGCCGACGCGGTGCCCGGCCCTGCCGGCCCTTTGGATCATACGGGAGACCTGTCTCGCGGAGTTGTATTGGATGACCATGTCGGTGGATCCGACATCGATCCCCAGCTCCAGGGACGATGTGCAGATGAGCGCCTTCAGCTCCCCCGATTTGAAGCGGTCCTCCATCTCCATCCTCGTCTCCTTGGAAAGGGAGCCGTGATGCACCTCGATCGGGAAGTCCTCGTCCAGGAGGTGGTAGCGTGCGGCCAGCCATTCCGCCGTTTCGCGGGTGTTCACGAAGAACAGCGTCGATCTGCCGGAGTCGATGATCTCCTTCGCACGGATCATGACTCCGATGATATCGGGGTCGCCCTGCAGCTTGTCGACGATCTTCGGATCCTCCATGGGCGGAGGGCTCTCGACCTTGACGTCGTACTCGCGGAAGGTGTCGTGCTTCCTCACCTCGACCTTCCTCTTCGGGCCGACGAGGAATCCGGCGACGCTCTCGGTGTTCCCGACGGTTGCCGACAGTCCGATCCTCTGGAACTCCCCGGCGACGAGCGCCAGCCTCTCGAGGGCGACGCTGAGCTGGGCTCCGCGCTCCGTGTTCGATAATTCATGGATCTCATCGATGACGACCCATTCGACGGCCTTGAGGTGCTGGATGAGGCGCTTCCCCGTGAACAGCACCTGCAGGGTCTCGGGTGTCGTGATAAGGATCTCCGGCGGATTCTGCGATTGCGCGTTCCTCTCCGCCTGCGAGGTGTCTCCGTGCCTGACTCCGACGGATATCCCCAGGGCCTTGCCGTAGTCCTCCATCCTGCGGAGCATGTCGCGGTTGAGGGCCCTCAGCGGGGTGACGTAGATGCACCGGAATCCGGTCCGTTTGCCTTTGGTGGCATGTATGGTGTCGAGGATCGGCAGCATAGCCGCCTCGGTCTTCCCGATGCCCGTCGGAGCGACAAGGAGTATGTTCCCTCCTTCGAGGATCCTCGGTATGACATCCGCCTGGGGCGGTGTAGGTTCTGTTATCCCCCTCTTCGCCAGCGCCTCTATGAGTTCGGGGCACAGCTTGGGGAACGGCATGAAATGAAGAGAAGGGTGCCGGGGACGGACCCCGGCTTGATTGTTCTCAATCGGCCTTGGGGGCCGCTTCCTTGGGCGCGGTGACCTCGAGGAGGACCTGGGACAGGTCCATGACCTTGATGTTGGATCCGCACTTCTTGGCGCCCTGCGTCAGGTTGAGCACGCAGAACGGGCAGCAGGTGATCAGGACCTCGGCTCCGGTGGCCTCGGCGTCGTGGATCCTCTCCACGGCGATGGCGGTGGCGAAGTCGTTGAACTGGCTCTTGTAGCCTCCTCCCGCACCGCAGCACCTGGAGTTCTCCCTGGACCTCTCCATTTCGACGAACTCGACGCCCTTGATCTTCTTGATGACGTTCCTGGGAGCGTCGAAGACGCCCATGTGCCTTCCGAGGTGGCAGGGGTCGTGGTAGGTGACCTTGTGGTTGAATTCGTGGTTCAGCGGGAGCTTCCTGTCGTTGATCAGCTGTTCGACGTACTGGGAGAAGTGGTAGACGTTCTGTCCGACCTTGGCGTAGAATCTGCCGAAGTCCGAGCTGACGGTCTTGTAGCATCCGGAGCAGGTCATGACCATGTCCTTCGCACCCATTCCGTCCGCCTTCTCGACAACGGTCTCGGAGCATCCGAGGGACTCGTTGAGGTTCCCGGTCCTGATGAGAGGGGACGAGCAGCACCACTCTTTGTCGCCGAGGCAGTTCATCTTGACTCCGGCCCTGTCGAGGACCCTGACTCCGGCCTGGGCGATGTGCTGCATCCTGTAGGATCCGGTGCATCCGGCGAAGAAGATGACATCGGGGACCTTGGCGCGCTCGACATCGGCGGGCCACCAGGCGTCCCTCTTGGCGGGGTCCTCCTCGTAGGGGTTGTGGAACTTGTTGATGCTCTTGCCCATGTTCTTGTGGGCGGAGAGGGGTCCCTTGCCGTTCTGGACGATCCAGGCCCTCATGTCCTCCCAGAAGTCGACCAGGTGGATCTTGGCGTGGCAGACGACCTCGCAGTTCCCGCATCCGGTGCATTTGTACATGGCATCGACGAACTCGGGGCTGAGGGTGACCTCTCTGCCGAGGAGGCCGTCGAGGGCCCCGGTGCCGACCTTGTCCAGCTGGTTGATGTAGTAGATCTTCCCCCTGGGGGTGACGGACTCCCAAGGAGTCTGGTTGTGGGCCTCGCAGACATCGACGCAGTATCCGCACTGCAGGCAGGCTGTGAGAACTTTCTGGACACGGGGGAGTTTGATGAACTCCGGCTTCTTGACGTTGATCTCTACCATGAGACAATCTCCGTGAGGCGGTTCCGACACCGCCCTTTCTGCTACTCTCGAAAATCCGTTCCTATTTAACCGTTCATGGTGGAAGGGGGCTTCAGAGGCTCCGCTGGGTCCGGAAAAATGAGAGGAAATGAGATTATATCCCCGATGCCATCCCGTTCCATGGACTCTCCCGGAGTGTACGACGATTGGACCGGCAATGTGGTCAACGGAGCCGATATGAGGTCCTTGGACATCGGTGCCGTACGCGCCGCCAGGGCATCGTTCCGCGAGAGGTATCCGGACAGGGCCGAGGAATGCCAGGCATGGGACGATCAGACGTTCCTGACCAGGGCCGGCGTTCTGAAGAGGGGCAGGATCACGATCGCATCGCTGATCCTCCTGGGGAAGAGGGATTCGGAGTTCCTGCCGTCCACGCTGTGCATCCGCTGGAGATTGTTGGGTCCGGACGGGGAGATGATGGATTCCAGGACCTTCCAGGGTCCGATGCTCCTGGCCTCCACGCAGGCCGTATCGATGATAAGGAATTGGACGTGCCAGATAGGTGTGGAGGACTCCAGGAGGCCTGTCAGCGCCTATCGCAATTCGGCTTTGGTAGAGGCGGTCAGGAACGCGGTCGCCCATCAGGACTATTCGCTCGGAGGAGCGATCGACATCGTCGAGAGGGAACGCGAATCTGTGACCGTTCTGAGCAAGGGCTCCTTCCCGCAGAGGACCCCCGAATCGTTCATCAACGGGCCTCCTCAGCTGAAGCCTGTCCGCAACCAGTTCCTGGTCTCCGCGATGGCCGGCCTGGGTATCATCCCGGCATCCGGGACGGGGATACGCTCCATGTATCTGGCACAGGCTTCACGCAGATTCCCTATGCCTGATTTCGACATAACCGACGACCGTGTGTCCGTCCGCTTCCCCGGCATCAGGTCGGGAGCGTACGCGCGCGTCCTCGACGTCAGGGGCGATGTGGATCTCAAGACCATGATGGACCTGGATCGCATCGCGAAACTCCGTTACGTCCCGGAAAGGAGGCTCAAGGCTCTCGCCCGCAGGAATCTCGTCGAATTCATGGACGGGGTCCCCTGCATAGCGTGCGGGGCGGGGCAGAAGGTGCTCTCCGCGTTCGTCGAGGGTACGGACGAGGAGGCGGTGCTCATGCTGATCGGGCGCAACGGATCCGTCACGAGGTCCGATGTCGCGGACATCCTCGCCGCAAGGGATCCGAAGGAGCTCACGGCGGAGCAGATCCGCGTGAAATCCACCAACCTTCTGCAGACGATGCGCAGGAAAGGGCTCATCGAGAAGGCCGAAGGCAGCACGCGCTCGGCGAGATACGTCCTGAAGCAGGAATCCGATCGATGTCGATCCGAGATGAACGGGGATCCAACACCAGGTTCTTCATAGCGCCCTTGTTCGTATTCTCCCTATGAGAACTTCGTTGTACCGGCTTGTCATCCTCATCGAACGGGACCTGGATCTCCAGCTTCATCGAAGCCAGAGGCCTGGTTTCAACCTATTGACAACAGCCAGTCCATCCGGGGTTCAATCACGCGTCGTCATCTACAGGCGGTCATAGCGACGATCCGGACGAGCACTCGCTTTACACATATCATATTTTTAGGTATTCCTAAATAATTAAATATATTTAGGCAATCCTAAAAATGGTGATCGCATAAGTACAAAGCTAATGGCCCTCGTCGCGGTGATAGCAATCATAGCATGCGGCGCAGGATTGCAAGCAGCATTCTCCGGCGGTTCCAGCAACTACGATGACGACCGCGTGGCCCTGGACCAGCCCGTCACAGTGAAGGACGCCCTCGGCTCGGACGTTACCGTGAAGTACAAGATCGATAGGGTCGCGCTTACCGACATATCGACTGTCGAGTTCTTCGCATCCTGCTGGGGCGAAGGATGGGTCGACCATGTTTGCATGATGCCCGAGGACATCTCTTCGAGAGATGCGTCGCTAGGGAAATACATCTACGATACCTGGCCGGAACTCTCCAAGCTGCCCAAGTGTCCCGACATGTATGCCTCCATGGGTTCGAACCCCAACGCTGTGGCGGAGAAGATCCTCGATACAAATCCGGATCTCGTGATCCTTCCCGGCGCGACCATGGCATGGCTATCGGGTCTGGAGGGATTCTACAAGCTGTTCTCCGATTCAGAGGTTCCAATGTTCAACACCATGTTCTATACCAGCGGTCTGACCGACACCATCGCGGAATCGAATTACGGATCCATGGGCAAGATCCTCCAGAAGGAGGCCCATTGCAACGCCATCGTGGCATTCCACAACGAGAGGCTCGATGCCCTCAAGACCAGACTCGCGTCTCACGATGAGGGGATCAGGATCTATTACGAGGTCCCCGGTGTAACTGCATCCGCATACGGAAGCGTGGTGAACATGGGGGTTCCCGAGGTGGATCTCATCGGGACCAACGTCCTTTCCGGCGTGCCGCTCGATATGGAGTACAACATCGAGAAGATGAACGCCGCCGATCCGGACTGGATCTTCATCGTCGATACCTCGTACTATTCCGGCAACCAGTGCATGGGATTCTTCGCGGAGAAGAACCCCGCCAAGGCGGCCGCAACCCTTTCGCAATATACCGCTCGCGACGGGTGGAGCGACCTCGATGCGGTAAAGGACAAGCATGTCGCCCTCTTGTACGGAGAGCTCAGGAACAGCGTGTCCAGCATCTACAACGCATACCAGATGGCCAACATAATCGACAAGAGCCTTGTATCGGATGCGGAGCTGGCCAAGTTGGAAGCCGATCTGGGATCCGTCCTGCCTTGGGCGTTCAGCGGATACTTCGGTTATGTGATGGCATGATCGAGACGGAGGGGACCGCAGGACGTGCCGTATATCGGCATCTGAATAGGAAAAGGGCGCTGTACCTCGGCATATCCCTGGGCGCAGTCATCGCGGTCTTCTTCGTCAACATGCTCGTGAACCTCGCTGCCGGTCCCGAGGCAGGCATCCGGGCACTTTTCGATCCCGATTCGGTACCTCGCAGCGTCTACAACATAATGCACTACTACCGTCTGCCCGAGAGCTGTTTCGGACTCCTGGCGGGTATCGCGCTCGGGGTGGCCGGAGCGGAGATGCAGACGGTCCTCAACAACCCCTTGTCCGAGCCTTACACCCTGGGGATATCCGCCGCCGCATCCTTCGGTGCGGCCCTGTCCATCGCGTTCGGCATCGGTGCGGGATTTCTCGGCGGTTATTCCACCATCGTCCTGGCTTTTGCATTCGCCATGCTGGTATGTCTGATCGTCTCCACGGTGGCCAGCCGCAGATCCGTCGGTCCGACGACGACCATACTGATGGGGGTCGCGATGCTATTCTTCTTCCAGTCCCTCGTCAGCCTCGTGCAGGCCCTCACCAGCAAGGATGCGGCCACAGGCATAATGTTCTGGATGTTCGGCAGCATCGGCAGAGACTCCAGCTATGAGGACATCTGCCTCCTCGCGGCGGTCATCATCATCTGCACGATATTCTTCGCGATCAACATCTGGAGTCTCACATCCCTGAAGCTGGGGGATGCCAAGGTCGGCTCCATGGGGATAGACGTGACCCGTCTGAGGCGCAATACGATCCTGGGCGTATCCGTGCTCACTGCCACGGTCGTCAGCTTCACGGGAACGATCGGGTTCGTCGGGCTGGTCGGTCCGCATGTAGCCAGGATGCTGGTGGGGGAGGATCAGAGATTCTTCCTGCCGATGTCAGCACTATGCGGGGCGGCGATGGTCCTGAGCGCATCGATCATCTGCAAGGTCCTTCCCTTCACCTCCATCCTGCCCATCGGAGTCGTCACCTCGCTCATAGGGGTGCCGTTCTTCGTGTATCTCATATTGAGAAGAAGGTCGGTGATCGGATGAGTCTGACCGTATCCTCGCTATGCTTCTCGTACGGTTCCTCAAAGGTCCTCAAGGGCATAGATGCGGAGTTCATACCCGGCATCAACGGCATTCTGGGCCCCAACGGGGCAGGCAAATCCACCCTTGCCAAATGCATCGCCGGCGTGCTCAGGCCCACATCGGGCACGGTCAGTTTCGCCGGTGTAGACGGGAAGCCATCGATGAGCTATCTGTCCCAGGATTCTCCTGCGATAAGGAATCTGTCCGTTCTCGAATACATGCTCCTGGGAAAGGCCGATGAACTCGGGATCAAAGTCACCGGAGAGGACATCGATGCCGCATACAGACCGCTGGAGAAGCTGGGCATAGCCGATCTGGCGGAGAAGGATATGGGCAGCCTGTCGGGGGGACAGAGGCAGATGGCATCCATCGCCCAGTGCCTCGTGTCCAAACCGGATTTCATCATCTTGGACGAGCCCACGAACAATCTCGATCTCCGTCGTGAACTGGACATCTTCCAGATAATGCGTGCGGAATGCGACGAGGGGGGCATCACCTGCGTCATGATCCTCCACGACCTCAATTTCGCATCATGGTTCTCGGACCGTATCACTGTCATGCATCATGGGACGGTGCACTCTGCCGGCACTCCGATGGAAACGGTCACCGAGGACATGCTCCGCACCGTCTACGGCGTAGAAGCGGAGATATCGGTCAATTCAAGGGGCGTACCGAACGTCGAACCCATCCGTTCGGTGTCCCCGTTCTCAAAGTGATAGAAAAGGTGGAACAATGAAAAAGAACAGCAAAACGAATCGTATGGCGGAATTCGAGAGATACGCCGGGGGTCGGCACGGCTTCATCACCGCATCCCTGGTTCTCTCCGCTTTCAGCGTGATTCTCTCCGTCGTTCCGTTCTATTTCATCTGGCTCGTGGTTCGCGATGCTCTCGACGGCACCACCGATGCCATGGTGTCCAACGGACTGATGGCTCTGGGGGCCGCATTGGCCTCCGTCCTGGTCTACATCGTCGCACTGATGGTCTCCCATATGGCTGCATTCCGCATATCGAAGAACATGAAGAAGGCCCTGGTGGGCCATGTGCTCTCCCTTCCGCCCGGGGCCCTCGATGAGGATGGAACCGGAAGGATACGCAGGATCATCCAGGATTCCGTCGAATCGACCCACACGTTCATAGCCCACAACCAGCCCGATCTCGCAGGCTCCAAGGTGTTGCCGATCGCCATCGTCGTGTTGCTCCTCGTGTTTGACTGGAGGCTGGGCATAGCAGCGATGGTCCCTGTCGCTCTCGGAACATACATCTCCATGTCCATGATGGGAAGGAGCGCCATGCAGGAGAGCATGGCCATGTGGCAGAACTCCATGGCCGATGTGAACAACCAGACCGTGGAATACATCCGCGGCATATCCGTCGTCAAGATATTCCAACAGACCGTGGACTCGTTCCAGAACCTGAAGGACTCTGTTGAGAGATGGGCGGAGTACTGTCAGAACTATACTGAGATGGCACGCAGGCCCATGGTGGAGTTCTTCACGTTCATCAACGGGTGCATAACGTTCGTGGTGGCGGCGGCCGTCGTGATCATAGAATTCATAGAGAATGGGAGCGCCAGCAACTCCCTGGTCGCCGCTGTCGTATTCTACGTGATATTCACGCCTTTGATTTCCACATTGATGATGAGGATCATGTTCACGTCCGACCAGACCTACAGGGTGGATGATGCGCTTTCCAGGATAAACGGCGTGCTGGCGATGCAACCCCTCCCCGAGACCGAGGCTCCCGAGGAGCCCGAGGGTTGCACCATCAGGTTCGAGCACGTCACGTTCTCGTATTCTCCCGAGGCGCCCCCTGCTGTGAAGGATTTCACACTCGAGATGAAGCACGGTACCGTGACGGCCCTCGTCGGAGCATCCGGGAGTGGCAAATCCACAGTAGCCGGGTTGGCATCCCGGTTCTGGGACCCGCAGACGGGAGCCGTGTTCCTGGGCGGCAAGGACCTCAGGACCATCTCCACCAGGACCCTGCGTGGAATGGAATGCTTCGTGTTTCAGCGCAACCACCTCATCAAGGGCACGTTGATCGACAATGTCAGATTGGGGAGGCCAGATGCGTCGATCGATGAGGTGAACAGGGCTCTGGGATCGGCGCAGTGCTCGGATATAGTCGCAAAGCTCCCGCAGGGGCTCGAGACCATCATCGGCCCGGGCGGTGTCTATCTATCGGGCGGAGAGGTCCAGAGGATAGCCATCGCCAGGGCGATCCTCAGGGATTCACCCGTGATCATCATGGACGAGGCCACCGCCTTCGCCGATCCCGAGAACGAGCACGCGATCCAGAAGGCCTTCGAGGAACTGGCTCGCGGGCGTACCGTATTGCTGATAGCACACCGCCTGACCACCGTGATGAATGCGGATGTCATATGCGTCATGGACGGCGGTTCCATCGTCGAATCGGGCCGTCATGCCGATCTCATGGGCATGGACGGCAGATATAGGGCCATGTGGGACGACTATCAGAAGGCATTGTCCTGGAAGGTCAAGGGGGCGGTCGCATGACCCTTTCGCAGACTCTCAAAAGGAGATACGCACTCTCGGAGAAGGGATGGAGCAATCTGAAAGGCGCGGTGAAGGCGTCGATCATCGTGGATGTCGTGCTCATGGTCCTCATGATGCTGAGCATCATGTTCGTGGCCGACATCGTAGGCGACAACGAATACGACTACGACCTCGATCTGTGGATCTACGCGGGGCTGCTGTTCCTCCTGCTCTTGTGCGTGGGAATCGCATACGTGTACGAGTACAACCGCTGCTTCTTCGACACGTATCAGGAAAGCGTGCGCGTCCGTCTGGGTCTGGCAGAGAGGATGAGGAGGATTCCGCTGTCGTTCTTCTCCAAGAAGGACCCCACCGATCTGAGCGTGAGGGTGATGGGCGACGTGATGATGCAGGAATCGATGCTCTCCCATTGGGCGCCGACCCTCATCGCCTCGCTCGTGTTCACGCCCGTAATCGGTCTGATGATCCTGGTCTGGTCCCCAATCATCGGTCTCGCCATGGTGTGGCCCATACCGATAGCCTTCGCCATAGTGGTGGCGTCCGGCAGGATACAGAAGAGGTACAACGGGATCAAGTTCGAACGGATGGAGACCGTCACCGAGATGATACAGGAATCCCTCGAATGCTCCGACGATCTCAAGGCCAATGACGCCCAGGCGACCTATATGGAACGTCTGGGCAGGGAGCTCGACGGCGTGGAGAGTGCGGAATTCAGGTACGAGTACATCTGTGCCTTATTCGTGGCCTCTGCACAGCTGCTGCTGAGGTTTGGAATGGCGACCACCGCTGTCCTCGGATCCATCCTGTTCATCAACGGAGAACTTCCGCTGATCGTGCTGATCGCCGCCATAATCGTGGTTTCCCGCATATACAATCCCATAGACACATCGCTGATGTTCCTGGCCGCGATGCTGTCCGCCCGTGTCAACTGCGAACGCATACAGGAGATCAACGACATCCCCATGCAGGGTGGGAGAGCGGATTTCTCCACCGATGGCTACGACATAGTCTTCGACCATGTGGGATTCTCCTATGTCGGAGGGCACAAGGTGCTGAAGGACGTGTCCTTCACCGCCAAGCAGGGTCAGGTGACGGCGCTCGTAGGCCCCTCAGGCGAAGGCAAATCGACGGTGGCCAGGCTTTGCACCAGATTCTGGGACATCGATTCAGGCAGGATCACCCTCGGGGGCACCGACATCTCCGCCGTGGATCCCGAATCACTGATGTCGAGGTTCTCGATCGTTTTTCAGGACGTGGTATTGTTCAATACCAGCGTCATGGAGAACATACGCATAGGAAGGAAGGGGGCTACCGATGACGAGGTCATGGAGGTCGCAAGGAAAGCGCAGTGCGACGAGTTCGTATCCAGGCTTCCAGAGGGGTACCGCACCACGATCGGTGAGAACGGCGGGAAGCTGTCAGGAGGGGAGAGGCAGAGGATCTCCATTGCCAGGGCGATCCTGAAGGACGCCCCTATCATCATCATGGACGAGGCCACCGCCTCCCTAGACACAGAGTCCGAGAGCAGGGTTCAGCAGGCTCTTTCCGAGCTCATCTCCGACAAGACCGTGATCATCATCGCCCACCGCCTGAGGACTGTCATGGAAGCCGACAAGATAGTCGTGCTGAAGGGCGGGAGAGTGGTGGAGCAGGGCAGTCCCGAGGAGCTTCGTCGGCAGGAGGGGGTGTTCGCCAACATGGTCAGATTGCAGACCGGTTCAGGGAACTGGAGCCTCGGGGGCGGGGACGCATGAAGGAAAAGGCCGCGATCCGGAGGAGCACTCGGCAAGAGACTCCGATGCTCCTGCCGTACGGAAGATGCAGTGCGGATCGGGTGAATACAGGATTGTTCGGGGAGGTCTTCGGATGACGGACGGCGTTCCTGACACCCTGTACATTCCGTTGGCTGCCAGAATCTATTCCACGGAGCGCTTTCCCGACTACTTCAGGGACGATGCCGCCCTGAAGCTGAAGGACAGGATACCCGAAGGGGTGACCAAGGGGTCGTCGGAGTACTCCTTCCTGGCATCCGTGGCCAGGTGCTACAACGCCGATGCCATGGAGAGGGATTTCGTCAGAAGGAACGGGAGGAGCTCCATCGTGCATCTCGGCGTGGGACTGGAGACCGCTTATCTGAGGTTGTCCGATATTGACGCGCACTTCTACGATGTGGACCTCCCGGAGGTCATAGATCTCAGGAAGGAGCTGCTGCCATCGTCGGAGAGGGAGTCCCTTATCGCGGAGGACCTATTCGACATGAGGTGGGCGGACGAGGTGGATGGATCCCTGCCGGTGATGATCCTCGTCCTGGGGGTGTTCCAATATTATCACGAAGAACAGATATTGGACGCTGTAAAGAAGATGAAAAGACTCTTCCCCGGGGCGGAGCTGGTATTCGACGCGACAACCACTGACGGGTTGAAGTATGCCGCCAGATACGTGAGGAAAACGGGAAACCAGTCGGCGGCCATGTACTTCGCGGTCGACGACGCCCAGGCATTCTGCGAGATGGCGGAGACAGGATATTTGGAATGCAGGCCGTTCTTCACCGATGCGAGAGTGATGCTGAGGAGAAGGGTCGGATTCTATACAAGACTCGCCATGAGGGTCGTGGATAGGGACTTCAGGGTGAAACTGATACGGTTGAGACTCCGAAGGTCTCCAGGATGGCGCACCGTATCGCCGTTCGATCAGATTCTCGATCAACCCGGCTTCGTCCCCGAAGAGTCCGCCAACGTAGGGGTTCTTCGCGACCCAAACAGTCCGGAACCGCCTTCGGAGAGAATTTAAACCACCGGACCAGCACCTTCGAAGAGGTCGAAAGGCGGAATCAGGGGATTTCAAAAAGGCGATCCTGGCAAGGGGATGGTGGGCCCGGCCGGATTTGAACCGACGGCCATCTGGTTATGAGCCAGACGCTCTACCTGCCTAAGCTACGAGCCCGATGTTCCTCCGCATGGCGGGTTCTCATAAAAATATATCGGGAGAGCCTTGACTCATAGCGGGAGCTACTCCAGGAAAAATAGGAAGAATGGCGCCGCCACACGGATTTGAACCGAGGACCTTGTGATTAACAGTCACACGCTCTACCTGCTGAGCTACGGCGGCTTGTAGGATTGCGTGAATGAACGGGATGTATAAAAAGGTATGCCTTGAGAAACGGGGGAGCGAGCCCCCGTTATGGTGTTTCAGTTCTTGGAACGCTTCTTGGACTTCTTTTCCTTGGTCTCGACGACCGCGGTGTCCTCGAAATCCATCCTTCCGTAGAGGATCTCGCGGGACTCGTAGACGCGCTTCCCGATGGCCTTCCCCTTGGGGGTGAGCTGGTAGATCTTCATGAGGCGCTTGCCGGCCTCCAGGTGCATCTCCAGGAGCCCTTCCTCGACAAGGAGGTCGGCCGTCTTGATGACGGTCTTGTAGTTCTTGGCTATGCGGAGCATGTCTGTAGCCATTATCTTCTCGTTCTCGTAGATCATTGAGAGGATATCGACGGCATACCTGCTCGAAAGAGGTGATTGGTAGTCCGTAATCATTGAGGGTGCGAAACTCTGCAGTATATAAATCGGTTGGGGTCGAGGGCAATCCATCGTAATTCTGTCGAACCTTCGGTGTTCCGCCATCAGTTCTCCTCACGCAACCATCCTCGAATTCCCCAGATTATAATCGCGGGCGGACACGCGCGCAAGGATTAATACGGGAAGTCCGTCATAGCGATTCGATTCAAATGAAGGTTGATGTCAAATACGGGAAGGACGGGGTTCAGGAGACGCAGATCCCCGATCCGAATTACATCGGCACGTTCTACCCCAAGGACGTCGTCTGCGCCGACCCCGACGAGGTCATAGGCGACTCCATCGACCACCCCTTGGGATACGGCTCCATGGCCGAGTTCCTGGAGGGAGGCGAGGACATCGTCTTCATCGTCAACGACGGCACCCGCCCCACCCCCACGGCCAAGGTACTGGACGCCCTCTCCAAGAGGATGGACCTGAGGTCCGCCAGGTACCTCATCGCCACCGGGACCCACAGGGACATGACCCCCGAGGAGTACTCGTTCGTGTTCGGTTCCCACTACGAGGAGCTGAAGGACAGGATCTTCTGCCATGACGCGAAGAAATCGGAGTGCGTGAACCTGGGCACATCCAAGAACGGCACGCCCATGGAGGTCAACAAGATGGCCGTGGACGCCGACAGGCTGGTCATCATCACCTCCGTCGAGCCCCACTACTTCGCCGGATACACCGGAGGAAGGAAGTCGTTCCTCCCCGGAGTGGCCTCGTACCGTACCGTGGAGGCCAACCACAAGCTCGCCATGAGCGCCGCGGCCCAGTCCCTGGCGCTGGAGGGCAACCCCGTCCATGAGGACATGATGGATGCCCTCGAGGTCATCAAGGGGAAGAAGATCTTCTCGATCCAGATGATCCTGGACAGGCACCAGAACATCTACAAGACCGTCTCCGGAGACCTGAATGCAGCGTTCTCCGAGGCGATCGGATATGCAAACGAGGTGTTCTCCGTCCCCATCCCCGAGAAGGCGGACGTGGTCATCTCCGTCGCCCCCTACCCCATGGATGTCGACCTGTACCAGTCCCAGAAGGCTCTGGACAACGGCAAGTGGGCTCTCAAGGAGGGCGGGAAGATCATCATGGTGTCAAAGTGCAGGGAGGGCATCGGCAGCGATACCTTCCTCAAGCAGCTGTCGACCTCGAGCGACCCCAACGTCGTTCTGGAGAATCTCAAGGCCGAGTACAAGCTCGGCTATCACAAGGCGGCCAAGATGGCGGAGATCGCCACATGGGCCAGCATCTGGGCGGTCACCGACCTGGATCCGGAGCTGCTCAGGAAGGCCAACATCACGCCCTTCCCGTCCGTCCAGGCGGCCGTGGACGAGGCGCTGAGGCAGAACCCTTCGGCGAGGGTAATGGTCCTCATGGACGGTAGCGTCACCATCCCCAGATTGGAGTGATTCACTATGTCGGAGAGCAAGGAGTTCAAGGCGGACAGCCTTGAGAAGGTAAGGAACGCGGTCAACGTCTGCACCATGTGCGGATTCTGCAAGAGCGTATGCCCCTCGTTCAAATCGATCGGATGGGATTCCGCCCTGTCCAGGGGACGCATCGTCCTCACATACGGTCTGCTGACCGGCGAGCTCCAGCCGGATGCGTCGCTGGTGAAGAACATGTACACCTGCACCACATGCGCAGACTGCGTCCGCAGGTGCCCCTCCAAGGTGGAGATCGTCGACATCATCGAGCTCTGCCGCGCGGACCTCGTCAAGGCCGGATGCATCCTGCCCAAGCACGAGGCCATGTGCAGGAACATCGTCGAGACCGGCAACCCGTTCGGAGAGAAGACCACCAGGCAGGAGGCCCTCGGCAGGAAGCCCCACCAGGCCAAGGTCGGGTACTTCGCCGGATGCACCGCCACGTACCGTTCCAAGGAGACCGCCAGGGCCACCATGTCCATCCTGGACAAGATGGGGGTGGACTTCACCACCCTGGACGAGACCTGCTGCGGATCCGTCATGCAGAGGGTCGGATGGCCCCAGGAGGACGTGACCAAGCTGATGCAGGCGAACGTCGATGCCATCAAGGCCATGGGCGTCGAGACCCTCGTCCTCTCCTGCGCCGGATGCTACAGGATGTTTAAGCACGAGTACCCCAAGTACGTCGACGTGCCCTTCGAGGTCCTCCATATCACGGAGTTCCTCGCGGACAGGGACCTCGAGCTGAAGCCGATCGAGGGAAGGGTCGCCACATACCACGATCCCTGCCATCTCGGAAGGCACTGCGGGGTCTACGAGGCTCCCCGCAAGGTCATCTCCAAGATCCCCGGACTCGAGTTCAAGGAGATGCAGTTCAACGGCAAGACCAGCCACTGCTGCGGAGGCGGCGGGGGAGTGAGGTCCGCATACCCCGAGGAGGCCATGGACATCGCGTCCACCAGGCTCGACGAGGCGGACTTCGCGGATCTCCTGATCACCTGCTGTCCGTTCTGCGTCAACAACCTCAGCGCCGCCAAGGGCGAGCGCAGGATCGAGGTCAGGGACCTCGTCGAGCTCATCGACGAGCTGATGTGATTTGATCCAAAATTTCAGGAGGCCCCCTTCGGGGCCTCCCCTCATCATGGGGATCCTGAACGTCACCCTGGATTCCTTCTCCGACGGGGGCTGCTGGACCGATGTCCGCACGGCCGTCCGTCATGCCTTCGACATGGTTGACCAGGGTGCAGATATCATCGATATAGGTGGCGAATCGACCCGCCCGAACTCCGAGCCGGTATCGGCCGAGGACGAGATCGGAAGGCTGGAGCCCGTGCTGAGGGAGCTCATCCCCTCTTTGAACGTCCCCGTATCCGTGGATACGATGAAGACATCCGTGGCCGAGCGCTGCATAGACCTCGGAGCGACGGTGGTCAACGATGTCAACGGCCTGAGGGACGAGGGGATGGTCGAGCTGTGCGCCTCCACCGGCGTCCACGCGGTCATCATGCACATGAACGGTCTGCCGAAGACGATGCCCGCCGCCATGGAGGGGGATTTCATGAACGATATCCGCTCGTTCCTGAGGGAACGCACGGCCGTGGCCTTGGATGCAGGCATGAGGCCGGACCGCATAATCCTGGATCCGGGCATAGGGTTCGGCAAGGATCCGGAGCAGAACTGGGCGATTTTGAACGGCAGCGCATACTTCTCGGACGGATACCCCGTCCTTTCGGCGTCGTCACGCAAGCGCTTCCTCGCCGTCGAGTTCCCCGATATGGATCGGGATGACGCATCCGCGGAGGCCGCCAGGATCGCGGCGGATTCGGGTGCGGACATCGTGAGGGTCCACGATGTGGCCCGTACGAGGCTCAGAGTCTCAGGATCACGCCCAGCGCGATCACGATGACGATGACGACCCCGGCGGAGCCCCAGAAACGGTGCTCCTTCCTCTTCTCGGCCTTCTGACGGAGTTCCTCGTTCCTTCTGCATTCATCGTTGCAATATTCCTCCCCGAACGGGATCGGGTCCCCGCAGTAGATGCAATGCGAATGCTCCGGGAGTCTGAGGCCTCCTGCCATGCTTCGATATACTATTGCTATTAGATAAATCGTAAGCGGTCGCTTAAATACGGTCCCGGACGCTGTATTCATGCCTGCGGGCTGGAGGGAGGAGAGACGAGGATCACACTGCTGAATCGCATCATGGATTCCAGGCTCAAGCTTGACCTGGATCCGGGGGACACGGTGAACGAGATCGTGGAAGTGGCTACGGACGCATGGGGCAAGAGACATCCCATGGCTCTGAGGGACGGCTACACGCTTCTGGATCTCGATTCCCATGTCGGCGAGTGCATTAGGGATGGGGACACCGTCGAGATCCTTCCAGACCCGCTCGGGCTACGGCGATGCCGTGATATAGGGCATCCGAATCGAGTGGTCCATGGCAGGAAGGATGGGTACCAGCGCCGACGTTCTGTTCGGTCCTGGCGCCATGGCCGCGATATTGGAGGCGGCGGAGAAGACGAAGTGCGGAGGGCTCTCCGGAAAGGTCGAGACCGATGCGAAGGGCGAGTACAGGCTCGTCGCCGGAACCGGCAGGACGGATGTCGGGATGTTCTTCTCGACCGAGGGCACCGAGCCGGATGATGCCATGACGAGCAAGGTCCGCGAGGCCCTCGGCAAAGGCGTCATGGTCGTGATCGACCCCGAGATAGGCGAGTTGGCGATCTATCTCGTCGATCAGGAAGGGCGCAGGATGGCCTCCGCCCTGATGTCCGAGTGATATCAGACCCATATGGCGTGGCGGCTGCGCATCTCCTCCTCGGTGATGCACCTGCGCTCCATTATCTCGCTGATGATCCCGTCGAAGAGAAGTATGGCGGAATCCTCGAACACGGTTCCCAGAGGGGCGACCTTCTTCACGTCGTCGCCTTCGGGGACCTTCATCGACACCACGACATCGGAGGTGCACGCTAGAGGGCTGTCCACCACGCCTGTCACGCAGACGATCCTGGATCCGATGCGCTTGGCTATCCTCGCGGTCTGAACCACGGACGATGTCTTCCCCGTGTACGAGATCAGGAGGGTGAGGTCCTCCTTCCCGATGATCGGGGTCGTCATCTCTCCGACGAAATGCACGTCGAGTCCGAGCTGCACGAGGCGAACGGCGAACAGCTGTCCGACCAGGCCGGACCTCCCGGAGCCGTAGATGAAGATCTTGCGGCAGCTCAGGATGCTGGCGACAAGCTCCTCCCTGGCGACGGGATCGGTGGAGACGACGGCCTCCCTGCAGTACGCCAGGACGCCGTCGATCCTATCCAATTCACTCACCGGTGGCCGGGGCCATCTCTGCCTTGCGCTTCTCTCTGAGATCGCGGGCAGCCCTCTTTGTGAGGATTCTCTCCTGGATGATCCTCATGTACATGGCGTCGTGCTCGAGGAGCGGGGAGGTGGAGATGATCGTGCAGTCCGGCTTCATCTCGCTGAGAGCCTCTGCGAGGGGTTCGAACTTCAGGTCGCCCTTCTTGATCGGCGTGAGCCTCCTCTCGTTGCCGTCGTTGTACTCCACGCCGGCGAATGCCGTGTGGAGGCTGCCCTTCGAGTGGGGGGCCACCTGCTCCATGAGGTCGAGGAAGTCGTCGGCCTCTAGAAGGGTTCCGTTGGTACGGGAATGGTGATGTGAGAAGTTGATGACCGGTGTGAGTCCTCCGATGTCGTCGCAGATGTTCAGCACCTGCTCGAGGGATCCGAAGACGTCCTCCTGCCCGGTGATCTCGATGCCCAGCCTGGGTTTCAGGCCGCAGCCCTGCCACCAATCGACTATGGCGCCGATGTTGTTGTAGATGTTCTCGTCGACGGCATCGCGGTCGCGTCCCTCCTCGTAGATCCCGAGGCTGGTGACGACGATGTCCCCGTCGAGGGCGTTCATGATGATCCCTGCGTGCCTGATGCTGTCCATGCAGCTGTAGGTCAGGTCGTCGTCCCCGCCAAGATCCATGTAATACGGGGTGTGGATCGAGAGCTTGACATCCAGTCTCTTCGCCATGTGGCCGATGCCGGCCAGGTCGCCGAAGGTCTTGGATACGGGGGACGGCATCATCAGGAGGTCGTCATCCTCTTCGATGGGTTCGTCCAGATCGCTGATCGGCTCCCCGTCCCTGAGGATCTCGACGATGAAATCCTCCTCGATGTCGCGGATCGTAAGGCCGATCTCCTCATCCTCGGGGGGACGAGGGAACACGCCGGCACGCACCATCTGGATCTCGAGTGCGCTGAGGCTGAGGTTATGGACGTCCTCTATGCCGTCCTTGAGTGTGCGCCCCTTGCAGGAAAGGGGGATTCCGGCAGGACCGAACCTTATCATATCGAGCGGTTAACCCCCAAGAGTAGATAATGTGTTCGTCCGAAGGAATAGCGGTTATTTCAGCATCTCACTTACTTCTCGCCAATACCATTATAACCACAAAGAAAGTCGATATCGTATGAACTCGGGCAGGATCGTCGCTGCAGCCAGTGCCGTGTTGGCATTGGCGTCTCTGGTCGTGGCGTGCTACTACTACGAAGGCATAATGGCGACGATCTCCCTGTTCGCACTGGTGTTCGGCGGGATCGCATCCAAGCGCTGCTCCGCCAGGACCAACAAGTACATCATGGCCGCAGCGGCGATGGCGCTGGTCTGCACCATCCTATCGGTCACCGTCCTCAATCAGGGCAATTTCAGCGTGGACGGCCACCCGACGACGTTCTGGTTCGTCCTCATCGGACTGGTCCACACGATCCCCGTGGTCCCTCTGACCTTCTCCACGTACACCATCATTGCGTCGGTCACCGGCGCATCGTACAACTGGGCCATCGTGAGGGGGCTCAGTCCGTTCATCGGCATGGGCATGGAGGTCCCCGGATTCGTTCTCGAGTACGTATTCGAGGGCGCCGACAACTGGATGACCGACAACGGATACATCCTTTACCACTTCCTCATGACCGCGCTGGTCATGATCGTGTTCTCGTACTCCGCATCCGTCGCGATGAGGCGCATGAGTATGATAATCAACGAGAACGGGGAGGCGTTCCTATGAGCATCGCTCCCGAGCAGGATGCGCACGAGAGGCGCGTCGCATGGGCGATGCTGATCGGCTGCCCCATGTCCTTCCTCTTCCTTTCGATTTTCTCGTTCATAGGGGTCATGCCCGGGATAGAGGCCGGACATCCTCCGATATACCTGGAGATGACCTGCTTCGCATGGGCGCTCGTATCGATGTTCCTGCCCGCGCTGAGGCTGCTCAGGCTGGTCTCCCTGCCGCCGATGTTCCTGGCCATCATCTACGCGAACATGTACTTCTACGTCATCTCGCTGAACGTCGGCCTGTATCTGAACGTCAGCTGGTGGGGCGACATGGGCCATGTGATCTCCTCGACCATCGTGACCATGATCGTGTTCGTCGCGCTCTGCATCATGGAGTGCAAGTCCCCCGAGCACGTCACCTTCGGAAACAGGCGCGGGTTGGTCGCTATGCTGTTCCTCGTAGCGTTGAGCTTCGGGGGGATCTGGGAGATGATGGAGGGCTTCGCGGATTTCGCAGGAGGTGCATCGTACATGGTGTACGGCGCCAGCGACACCATGGGCGACCTCACTGCCGATCTCATCGGGGTGTGCATCATCTCGGCCTGCGTCTACTGGTATCTGGGGAAGCACACGGCCGAGGACGTGGCATCCCAGGTGAGGATCGGCAAGGCCGCATTCGCAGTGTCGGGTGATGGTGATGGGCTCCGATGATCTTCGCGAGATCCTGTGGGGCGACAGGGAGAGGCGCACCCGCACGGCCATCGTGCTCCTGTTCCTGATATTCTGCATATCCTTCCTAATCATCGTCCGTGCGTTCGACATCGAGACCGAGGTCATCCGCGACCGCTATGCGAATGCGGAGACGATATTCTCCGGGGTGTTCCCGGTCACCGAGTATCCCCCTCTGGTCCTGGTGTTCATAGCCATACCCAGGCTGTTCGGGTCGACGCCATGGGGGTACGAGACGGCGTACGTCGCACAGATGTTCGTCTTCATGGTCATCGGACTCCTGATCTCCTTCCGCATCGCCAAGGATGTCGGATTCGACAGGAGGAAGGCCATGATCGCATACGCGGTCCTGACCATCCTGATGATCGAGTTCGTGCTCGACAGGTTCGACATGATCGTCATGGTGTTCACCCTGGCGTCGTTCCTGATGTTCATCGAGCGCAGGTACGGGTGGGCGTTCGCGCTCCTCGCCATGGGGACCCTTCTGAAGGTCTATCCGGCGATGCTCTTCCCGATCTACATGATCTATCTGATACGTGGCCATCGGCTCAGCGACGCGCTCCGCGGATTCGCCGCATTCGCGGGGACGGGGATACTCGTCGTGGCCGTATGCCTGATACTCGAACCCGGTGCGATCACAGGATTCCTGGGTTACAACGGGACCCGGCCGCTGCAGATCGAGAGCCTGGCGGCCTCCCTGATCTATCCGTTCTCCATGCTCGGGCTCACGGATACTTGGATCCAATCGGCGTCCGACCCCGGCAGCTTCCTCTCCGACAATCTCATGGGGCCGGTCCCCGATGCGGTGGCGGATGTGCTCCTCCCCCTGCTGGTCGTGGCCGTCGCCGGCGTATGGTTCCTGTACATCCTGACATGCCGCCGCGAGGGAGGGGATTCGATCAGGCTCATGGGCCTGGCGGTCCTGACGTGCATGCTGATGTTCATCGCGGTCAACAAGGTGTTCTCCGCCCAGTATGTGATCTGGCTCATCGGACCCATCCTGTGCGTGGCGCTGATGAGCGAGGAGAGGTTCGCGAGAAGGCTGTTCAGGCTGGCCGAGGTCGTGTTCATCCTGACCCAGCTGGAATTCGCGTACAACGTCGGCTACCTCGGCGGAGGTGCTTCGATAAACGACCTCGGCATGTTCGTGATCCTGGTGAGGAACCTCCTCATAGTCGCGATGCTCTGGATCTCGATCCGCGAGATGGTTTCGCCGGCATCCGGGCACTCGGACGCCCGGTTCTTGAACATATAGGGTTGAAACTTACATAACAACAAGTGTTTAGAAATCGACCTACAAGAGAACGGGTAGATGTGGAGTCGCATCGAAGAAAGCCGCCCTTCGGGCGGTTAACAGTGAGGACAGGGCAGCGTCTCTCTGCGATGGGATCGGAGCCTCCTCTGCTGCGAAGGCCGCGATGACAGCGAAGCTTCATCAATCGAACACGATCTCCAGATTCCCGTTGCGGAGATAGGCCAGCATCATGAAGTTCTCCACGTTGGAATGACCGAATGCGATCCGTTTCGTGGTCTGTATCATGGAATTGATCTCTTCCGCATATCCGTTGGATATGGGGTTGTCGTACCATGCGAGTATGCCCTCCTTCCTCTGCATGATGCTTTCTGCGGCCCTGTTCATCTCCTTGTGTCCGAATCTGAGGACATCGGCATACCACAGGTCCAGATATACCTCGGCGGTCTGCTTGTCCGGGTAATCGTAGATGCTGCCGAGAACGTTCTTCAGGCGATATCCCTGTCCGACACGTCCGAAATCCTCGGCTGTGCTGGCGATACGATCCCTCTCGTGCAGGTCCTCGAAGGACGAGGGATTCTTCAGGAGCTTCTTTCTTATCTTGTAGAGGTTCGCATGAACCCTCATCTCTTCCGAGATGAGGGTATCGAACGCGTCGTTGAACAGCTTGGACACGTGGAAGTGGTCGTAGATGATCACGGCGTTGGGGAAGTTGCGGCGTACTCCTGAGGGGTACGCCTCGCCCAGGTCGCAGCTGACCCACTCTATCTTATCTGGATCCCCTTTGTGCTCCAGGAGCCAGTCCCTGAGCCTATCCATGGTCTTCGAGTCCTTCCCCTCGCACATGAATATGATCCTCTTGTTCTG
>ERZ1026854.594-NODE-594-length-24999-cov-4.444836_pt1 | contig 24999 bp, 40 predicted proteins | sample MGYA00380157_ERZ1026854 | MGnify/ENA primary metagenome ERZ1026854 (study PRJEB33269, sample SAMEA4719793) | human gut metagenome | biome: human-associated habitat; feature: organic feature; material: feces | place: Cameroon | collected 2013-10 ... | reverse complement strand
TACCAACGCCGTCTGAGACTCGGTCGCGGGGTACTTGCCGCTGCCGACGCCGATCTCACTCACGACGACGGCTGCCGTGCCGCTCTGGGAGGCGTTCACCAACGCCGCCCGGCCGGCTTTTGTAATCACCATCTTCACTTCAAAAACTCCTTATCCCTGAAATACCAGGTGCCGCTTCACCCGCGACCTCACCCAGGCACCGATGCCGACGGATGTTTCCACAGCAACGGCCTTTGCTTCGGCCGGATACAGGTGACTCACCATTACCGGCCGCATAAAGCCGCTCACATCCAATCCGCCGGCGAGGTTCTTTTGAATCACCAGGTTGTAGTGACTGCGCAGGGGTTTTGCGTCATCGATGAGGGCAATGATGTCTTCCTGCATCTCGCTGTCGATCGTCTCGGCCAAATCCGACTGCGTCGCCACGATGCTGAAGGTGTGTGGCGTCCCTTTCGGGGTCATCTGCCACCATTCCTTAATGACAGCGACGGACGACACCGAAGCGAGCGCCTGTTTGACGGCCTTCACCGTTCCCTTCATGCGCTTATCCGAAATCGCCGTCTTCAGAACGCTGCGCTTGACGGCAATCGGCCACGTATCCCGCCACACCGTGACGTCGTACTGCGCGGCCAAGTGATCAAGCGCCGTCGAAGACAACCGGTCAATCGAAACGTAAAGCGACGGAATGTCCACGAACCCCGCCGTTTCCTGCAGCAGCGGATCTATCGCCCCGGCGGCCGCTTTGACGCCGGCGTCCCGCGCAATTGATTCCGGAAGAACGTCCGAGAGGTTGACTTTCTCCAACGTCACCATCATTCAGCCTTTGTCCCTTCGTACACCACGGTGACTTTCGCACACTGGGCGACGTGGTTGTCGGCCAACTCAACAAAGGCCGCGGGCTGCATTGATGCGCTGTCGATCCGGGTTGCGCCGGCATTGATGACGGCCGCTATGAGTTTCGCGGGCGTAATGTCACGGCCGATCTTCGTTTGCTGCCACAGTCGGTAGTTTTCCACCGCCGTCTCAACGGTTTTCCGAATCGTCTCGGACTTTGTCTTGTCGTCCGCAGAAATCCAATACCGCACGACAATTTCGTACGGAACAGATTCCGGAGAAAGCACCCGAACGTAGTCCGTCAGTGGCCGAACAGCGTCCGCACTGAGGTAGTCTTCAATCTGCTTCAGTACTTCTTCCGTCGGCAGCACCCCGCCCGTAAGCAGCGGATACACATCCACCTCCCCGGGCGTCGGCGACACGACGGACACGTCAATCACCGCCGAACTCGCCGACTTCGCGTGATAGACGTAGGACTTCACAGGCCCGGCCACGGAGAAACTGTTGGGCGCGAGGCGAATGCGTTCGGCAAAGTCCGCGTCACTTTCTGCGTCCGAGCCTCCCGTCGTAATCGTGATGTTTTCAGCCGACTTCAGAAAAGCCATCGGCGTGACGATCGTCGCAATCTGACCAGCAAGGTAGTCGTTTCCGGACGTCCCCGATGTCGTGCACGTCGCACCGACTTCGGCCGTGAGTTCCCCGGCGGCAATTGTGACGTCTGCGTCGGTTGCAAAAGCCACCACGCCGTTCGTCACCTCAAACCCCGCCGGAATTTCGAAGGAATTTGCCAACGCCTGGGAAAGCGTGAACCGAATCGACGTTTTTGCCCGGCTTTCTGCAAGGCGTTTCACCGAAAGGTAAGTGCCCAGGGCGTCCAGGTAGTTTCCGGTCGCATACGACAGAAGGTTTTGCTGTGCGGCCGTATTGATCGCCGTGCGTTGCAGAATCAAAATCTCTGCAATGCTCAAAAGAAAGAGCCTCACCGGATCGCCTGCCGCCAGGCTGCGCCCCGTGAGACTCTCGTAACCCGAAAGGATCTGCGACTTGATGCTTTCCGCGTCCGTCGTCAAAAATTCCACCGCCGGCAGATTCCAGCGGGGCAATGTTTCAGCCATCCGTTCCTCCGTTCTTAATTGATATCGTCACCCGCGGCCGCAGAAGCCCGTCCATGGCGTCTTCCGCATCACCGTCAAAATCAACGCTTTCCACCGTTGCACGCGGCTCATAGACCTCAATCGCCTCAATCACCGCAGCCGTCATGAGGCTTCTCGCCACCGGGTACGGCTTATCGACGTGCTCCCACGTGAGTCCGAAACCTCGATCAAGCGGCACTGATCCCACGCGCGTCGCAAGAATCGTGCGGACGTTCTGCAGGATTTCCTCCGTCTCAGTAGCCGGGTGAAAGTCCACGGCTGCCGTAAGTTCAACCGAATACCTCATACCGCTGCCTCCGTGAGTTCAATCGTCGCTTCTGCCACGATGCAGATACCGGCTCCGGTGTGATGCCGGCGCGTTTCGCTCACCGACTCAATAACGAACCGCCCGACGTATTCGCCGCCGATCATCAAGGTGTGCGCCTCATGACCGTCCGTGAGTTTCTTCAACCCCACGAGCCCCACCGCCGGCGGCATGTTGAGCGTCGAATCGAACCGAATCTTGAGACTCACTTTGTCAAGTTCAGGCCCGAGGTATTCGAGCACGGGCTTCGCACCAATAACGTCGTGTTTCGCCCAGCGAACCGAACGGTTGCGCGTTAGGTCGCTGAAGGTAAAAACCTTGTCGAACGCACACACGAACGGCACTTCCCCGAACGTCCCGATAACGGGCATCAATTTGCTCATCGCCTTGTCCTTAATGCGCTGCAGTGGTTTCCGCCTTCTCGCCCTGGGCGGTATGCGTATGTCCCCGCAGACTGATGTTGCCGGCCCTGACGTCACCGGTCGTTTCGAGTGTCCCGGTAATCGTCGCCGCCTTACCGCCTGCGCCGCCCGATACCGCGAGCCCGCCTTGGCCGGTAATGCCGCCTTTCACCAACAAGGCCCCTTTCACCGTCACGTTCCCAGTAACCGTCGTTTCAGGCGTGTCCACCAGGGCACTTGCCGAAGCCTTCACCGTCGCGGTCGTACACGTTCCGGAAAGAGCGTTCGGCACCGTCACCGCGGCGTCCGATCGATCCGCCGTTATCACCGTCCCTTGAATGACCGCCGTCAGCCGATGCGCCGCCATGTCGTACGTGATCCGCGTTCCATCCTTAAAGAGCGTGGTGCGGCGGTCTTCGGTGCTTTCCGGAAGATCGATCTCGCCGGCGTAGAAACTCCCAATGATGAAGCCGTCGGATGCCCCGTTCGGGAGAAATAAGCACAGCACGTCTTCGCCGACGTTGACGCTGTGGAAATCCTTCGTGTCGAACGTGTTGCGCTGCAACACGGCCAACTCATAGGACACCACCCCGTCATCATCGTCGAACACCACCCGGGCCGTGCCGCGTTCCGGATGAATTTCCGAGACTTCACCCACACGGATCAGCGTCCCCAGGTACGGCCGAAGATCTTCCTCAATAAACATGATTCACCCGCCGAAGCGTGAGCGACGTCCGAAACCCCGAACCGTCCACCACGTGCTCCGCCTCTTCGATAATGAAATTTCCGTCAAAGCTGCCGAACCCCTGACACTCAATCACCGCACCGGCCACCAACATCACGTTGCCGACCAATGTGAGACTGCCGGTCACCGACCGACGGTTGAGGCTTCTCAGTTTTGCCGTCGCGAGACGTTTGGCTTCCGCCAACGATGTCGCCCGCTTTTTAAGTTCGTACTCCTGCCCGCAGGCGTCCACGTTCGGATCAACTGCGGTGTAGGTCATGACGGCCGGGTTCGTGTCCTTCTTCTCAATCTTTCGAAGGTAGAAGTCGTACCCGCCCGCCTTCTGCTTTTTCTTCTGCTTCGGATCCCGCCAGCTCATCTTGCAGCTTTTGTAGGTCTCTCCCTGAGAAGTCTCGAATTCCCACGAAAGCACCTGAGACACCCCCAGCGTCACCGTCGCAATCGGCGACTTCTTCTCGTAGTACGCCTGGTCAAAGATGACGATCCTTTCGTCCGTCACCTTGAGGGAGTACCCCGATTCGTCCGAGAGCCGCAGCAAAAGCGCGAGGTCGCTCTCCTTCGTCTGGTCAAGCCGGTCGTACTTTGGATCCTCGGCCGCATCGAATAGAAGCCTCACGCCCGCTTCTTTGGCAATGACCGAGGCCACTGCCTTCAAAGACGTCTTTTCCCAGGCACGGGTCTTCATCTTTTTGCGGATCGCCGTATTGAGCGGCACCGAAAGCGCCGTCAGTTCAAAGACGCGCGGCGCTCCGGAAACCCGCAGCGTATCGACGAAGAACGTCCCGCAAAAGAGTTCGGGGCCGGCCGCCGTAACGGTTCCCGCAGAGAGGTACGCCCGCACGACTTCACCGCCCTCAGGCTTCCAGCGCGACGCCCACTTCCCATCGGGGTCTTTCATCGTAAGCGACAACTCATCGGCCTCTGCGCTTTCGCGGTCACGATAGGCAAACGACAACAAATCCGGCAGAAGATCTTCCGTGACGTCTTTCTTCGTCTTCGAAAAGAGAAGGCGCAGCCGTGTTTGTAACGGTTCCGTCATTCGCTCCCCCGTTTCCAAGGCGGCAGGTTCGCCGCATACGCAGGCGACTTCGTGTCGATCTCGGGTACCGTGAGCCGCACCCCATACGAAAAGAGCACCGTCTTTCGGTGCTCAATGTTGGCGCGGATCAGTTCGTCCATAAACCGCTCATCGCCGTAGAGTCGCTTGGAAATCACGTCCCAAGCGTCTCCTTGTCGCGTGACATACGTTGTCGCCATCGTTTCCTCATCAGTTAAAAGCCCCGCGCCGCCGATCGGCCATCATGCGTTCAAACTCCCGCTTAAACGCCCTGCGGCCCTCGTTAAGCCCGCGGGTTACGCCGTCATAAGCATCCTGTCCGCCGCTCGTGATGTTGATGACCGGCGCAAAGCTCACGTTCACCGTCTGCGCGGATTCGCCGCCCAACCCCAAGAGGTCTGAAAGGTGGGAAAGCGGCATCACAGCCTCCGTTTCACGGCCCTCGCCGATCATCGCCAACGTCGGACGCGAGACCACGCCGCCGTCGGCAAGCTGCGGCACGCCGGACGCTGCAGCAATCTGCGGAACCGTCGGAATTTGAACTCCGACCGTCGTTCCTCCCAACTTCGGCACCCAATCCGGAATCTTGAAACTCAGGAAGCGGTTCACTGCCTCAATCGCCTGGTTGATCCAACCGATGACGGTGTTCATGGCCGATGCAGCCCCCGCCTTGATGCCGTCCCAGACCCCGGCAAACGTCTCCGTCACCTTCTCCCAGGCCGCCGTGCACGCCGTGGATATAGCGTTCCAAGCGTCCGTGAGGTAGACCTTCACGGTATCCCAGTTCTTGTAGAGCAGCACACCGGCGGCAATCAGAGCCGACACCGCCGTTATGGCAATGCCGATCGGATTAGTCGCCAAGAACGTCAGAGCCGTGCTTAATGCCTTGACACCCGCTGCAGCAGCGCCGATCCATCCCTTCATAAAAGCAGGCAACAGCAACAGTGCTTTGCCGGCCATCATTGCAAGGGAACCAACCTTAGCCACCGTACTGCCGATTTTTGCCACCACAGCCACCAGTCCGGCACCGGCCACTGCAACCGCCCCTGCATAAGCAGCCGTCTTAACCAAAAAGCTGACTACCCCCTTGTTGGCATTCATCCAGTCAGCCATGGCGGACGCCGTCTTAACGCCCCAAGCACATACCTCACGAATCGGTTCCAACAAAGGTGCACCGAGGATCTGCGAAACGTACTCCGCCGCATTTCCCAACAACGTCAACCCGTTCGACGTCGTTTTCGACCGGGTCTCAAATTCCTTCAGCATCGATCCGGTGTATTTCGTCGCATCGGCTACCAAGGCAAAGTTGTTTTTCAGCAACTCCGTATTGACCATCATCGGCCCGATGGCTCGTGCGCCTTCTTCGCCGAACATCGCCGTCAGATACTGAGACTGCAGTTCCTTCGGAATCTTGGTCTTAATACCCTCCAACACTGAAAGAATGGCTTTCGGAGCGTTTTCCTGCACATCCTTCTGCAGCTGCTTCGGATCAAAGCCGACGTTGACGAAGGCCGCCCGCTGCAGATCAGACATTCCGTCCCCCTTCACCAAGGCCCGCATGAAGGAGTTGATGCCGGTTGCCGCTACTTCAGCTTCCGCACCGGCACCGATTGCCGTAGCCGCCAGAGCTGCCGTCTGCTTGGCCGTAAGACCGGCCACCTGTCCCAACGCGCCATAACGCCGCAACACCTCGCCGACCTGTTTCGCCTGCGCTGCATTGGCATTGCTGAGAGCGTTGGTGGCATCCGCCAATTCCACCGTCTGATCCTGCGTGAGCCCCATGGAAGAACGCCACTTCGCCATCATGTCGCCGGCTTCCTCCGCCGTGATGTCAAAAGCAACCCCCATCTTGGCGGCTTGTTCGGTGAACTTTTCCAACTCTGCCGCCGGAATACCGGCTTGGCCGGCTGCGGCCGCAATCTGCGCCAACCCCGTCGCCGACATAGGGATTGTGAGACTCATCCGCTGCAGCGACGTCTCCATCTTTTCCAAACCGTCAGGTGTCGGAAAGTCCACCACCTTGCCGATGTCTGCCATGGCGTCTTCCATGCCTATGGCCTTCTGAGCCGCAACCCCGAAGGACGCTGTCATTTTGCCGACAGTCGCGGCGGCAAAACCGAAACTCTTCGCCGCCACGTCTCCGAAAGACTTCGCTTTATCCTGCAGCGTCGTTTGGATTTCCTGCAGTCGGTTGACGCGTTTCAACGTCTTTTCCAACTGCGCCTGCTTTGCAGTCAGTTCGGCAACCCCTTTACCGGCCCCGAAAGCCCCGTCCTTCAGACGATGCAGCGTTTCCAAATTGGATCGGATAGCCTGTTTCGTCCGTTCGAGTTTCTGCGTCAAATCCTTCTGGTACGCAATCTGAGCACGCGTCGGCTTACCGCTACGCTGCATCGTTTCCGTATAAGCGTCCAGTGCCTTCTTTTGCTGTTGAGCCGCCGTTACCAACTTAGGGGTTTCTGCCTGAATAGCCGACAGTGCCTTATTTTCTGCAGCCGTTTTCTGCAGTTTGGCAATCTGCGCCCCCAACACCCCGAGCCCGGCCGCCGCTTTATTAACCGATGCCGGCAAACTGGCAGCAACACGACCGGCGAGCGAGAACGCGACTGCATATTCCATGGTTCCCATAAGTTTCTCCGGGCAAAAATAAAGCCCGCCGAAGCGAGCTTTGCAACTGCAATTTCGATTATTTTGACAGCCCCCACCAGGCCAAGAGCCCCCAACCAACAGCGGATAGCCAATACTTTTTGGTTTTCTCCATGTCCTCAATATGCCGCAGACGACGCAACCCCTCTGCATCAACCGTCGGACTAAGGCTGTTCGCTGACTGCGCTTGAGGGAGAGCCTGATTTTGTCGCCTTTTCTGAGGAACGTACAAACCGTCCTCAGCCGCCCATTTTTCCATACGATCGGCCAAACAGAAACACTGTTTAGACAACCATAAAAACGGCGCCTGGTACAGCCGCAAAAGAAACTTCAGAAATCTCATATCGATCCCCCTACACAATCAGTATAGCAAGACCTGAGATCACGATCGATGTTTCTTGGCAGCTTCAGCATTCTTCAGCACCCGAAACCAATCTACCAAATCGGCTATCGGTTCCGAATACCATTCAAGGACGCCGGACTGAGTTTCCGCGCGAGCCAATGCCACACAGGCGCTCATTATTTCGGCCGCCGGATCCTTCAGCCTCAGTCCGATGCCATCAAAAAATTACTCACCTTCTGCGTGAGTCGGCAGTATTCAGGCGCAGGCAGTCCCGTAAAGAACTCCAACGGCAGTTTCGCCGCACGCGCCAAGAGAATCGCACAGAAGTCGTAGTCCGTTGTCGGGAGCGGCGAATAGTTGCCGCCGGCCGTAAATTCCTTCTTGGCCGCCGAAATGTCGCGCCCCGTCAGTGCCGAGAGGTCAAATTCGATCTCGGTGTATTCCTTGTCTTCAAACGTGTACGGTTTCGTAAACTGATACTTCATCGTGTCTGCTCCCGGTCACCCCGGGAGCCTCCTTTATGGGTTACGCCAGCCCCAAGTCCGCACGCACGGACGCGAGGGCATCGTTGTCGCCGAACTTCGCGACGTAGTTGAACTTATCCACTTCCGCCACGGCTTTCCCTTCGACGTAGATCTTGATGTAGAGCACCTCGAATTCCTGTTCGGTGTCCGTCGTGGAGCCGGTTTCAAAGGTCCCGAGGTTCGTGGACTTCGTCGCCACACGCATCGTGACGCGCACGGCCTTCGTCGAATACTTGGCGTTTGCCGCGTCGTAAACCTGCTGGGAACCGCGCACCTCAATCTGATGCGCACCGGGCGCAGCGAGTTCCATCGCCGTCTTTTCAATCGTGCGCCAATTAAGGGTCGTGGTCATGGAGCCGTAGTGCCCCAAGACCGGCGTTTCCACTTCGCCCGCAATGCCGGCACCGCTCACGGTGTCAGACATTGCTTCAATCGTCGGCATCGTCACATTGGCAATGCCGAGAAGGTCGTTGCTGTCGTTGTAAACCCGGAAGCCGATCAAGCGTTCCGGAATCATGTTGGATCCGTTTGCCATCATTCAATCCTTAAGAAAAGAGCGCCTGCAGGTTGTCCGGGTCATACTCGAGCACAAAGCTGATTTCGCGGTTCGGACTCGGCGGCGTCAGGGACACGTGGAAACGTGCCTTGCCGTCCATCAGATCGGTCGTGGTGTTGTCTTCGGCCAAGAATTCCACCTTGCCGCCCAAGATGTACTGCTTCGCGGTGAGGCCGTTCATCCAAACGTTCGCAGAATCCACGATCGTGTCGATCTGGCGGCGGTTCAACGGGTAGTCCACGCGCTGCCAAAAGGTCTGCACGAAGGTGTTGCCCACCCAGCCGAACATGCGGCGGATCGGGATGAAGGCGTCCTTCACGTCCGTATTCGAGGGATACGCTGCCGTGCGGTTGCCCCAGCACTTCCAGCCGCCCACGAAATTCAGGGCCGTCACCACGCCCAAGCCGTTCACCATGTTGGCTTCGTCAATGCCGAGCCACACTTCCGTCCCGTCCTCGAGAACGGCCGACGTCATCTGGTAGTTCTTGTTCGAAGGCGACACGTACGGCACGTCATCGTTGTCGCCGTCCACTTCGCCCAAAAGCCCCGCCAACTGCGTGGACTGATTGAACACCGTGCCGTCCAGGGCCAACATCGGCCAACAGGCAATCTGCTGCGGATCCGTGACGTTGTTTTCGTTCTTCCAGGCATTGACTTCGCTGTACTTCGTCACCTTGTCCGTCGGCAGGTCGACGATCGCGAGTGCATTAAAGACGCCGTTGATAGCCTTCGCTGCCGTCGTCATGGCGGCAATCACGCCGGCACTCTTCGCAAAGCCCGGAGCCAAAATAAGACCCGGCACCACTCCGAAGCGCGGGAAGCATTCCGCCACGAGTTCGAGGCCGGTCTTTGCCCCGGTTGCCACGTCCACGCCGCCGATGATGTCTTCGGCCGATACCAACGACGGATCCAGTCGTTCCGCCGCAAACGTGAGGTCTTCGCCCGTGGCGCAGAGAAAATCCCCGCTGCCGTTCTTCAAAGACGTCACGATGAGCGTGCCGTCGTCGTCAAACGCGAGGGTGTAGTCCGTGCCTTCCACGTACGCGCCGCTACTCCCGGTGAGCGTCACGCTCTCAGGAAGAATGCCGGCTTCAGCAACGGTTGCCGCACCGGTCTTGACGTCAAGCGTCACCTTCACAGTATCCGCCGTCACCTTATGCTTCGCGGGATCCAACACGTTGACGACAACGGCCGGGCCCACGCCGAACAATTTGAACTGGGAATAAAGGAACTCCGAGATCGTGAAGGCAAACTTCTTCAATCCGCTTTTCGCGTCGGTCGCTGCCGGAACAAAGCCGAAGGCTGCCACGGCTTCCGCGTAGGAACTCACGAGAACAGGTTTGTTCACATTGGCCGGATCCGTCATATTGACCGGAGCCGTCCCAATGATGAACGGAATGCCGGCCGTCACCGAGACCACCGGCAGAAGAGACGTCGCCGCCTCAGAAACGTAAACACCATGGTTGTACGCCATTTCGTTTTACTCCAAAAATTTAAAACTGATCGACAAACTGCGGGGTTCGCATGAGCCACTGCGTGGTCATAACCATTTGCCAATGTGGATAGGGCTGCTCATCGACGTTGTTCCATTCGACCGGAAACCTCATCTGGTATCTGTCGGCCAACGTTTGCGCCGGCAATTGACAGAACGCCGTTCGAAGACGCTGCATCACTTCGAGGCACCGGGCGTAACCGTCCGTCTCCGGGCTGTAGCAACCGACAACCAGATCGATCGTGACAACGGTTGAATCCATTTCGCTCACGACCTTCTGCACACGGACAATGACAAAGGGCCATTGGTCATCCTTCAGCACTTTTTTCGGCGGCAGGTAACCGTCAAAAACCTGCACCGGCTGAGGATCGGCGTTTTTCATCGGTAAGCGCAGATCCTTCAGCACATCTTCAACGAAGATTCCCAAGGACTGCGCGAGATCGGTCTCAATCATTTGCTTTTCCCTTTTGAAAGCAGGTAATCCACCTCGTGATCAAGGCGTTTTTCAAACGTCGTTTCAAGACAGGTCTGCACCCGTTCACGGACACCGTCGCTTCCCGCCATCTGCGGCACCGAAGGCCCGGTTGTTTTCTTAATCTTGTTCACCAAGTACGATTTACCTTTGTGGTATCCCTTGGTAGGACGAATTTTTTGCCCCAGACGAACGTAGATCGAATTCTTTCCGGATCCCCAACCGCCGTCCCATAAGAAACCAGTTGCCAATGCACCGCCGCCCCCTTTCTTCACAGAAACACGGACTTGCCGGCGTTTTGCACCGGTGGTCTCTCCCTTGGCCGGTGAATGTTTGAAATGCCGCAGCGACAGGCCAGGGCCTTCTGATCGGATTTCACCGTCAAGGTCAGCCTTGGTTGCCTTTTTGATTGCCAGTGTTCTCCGAACTTCGCGTGTTTTGACGGTGTATTTCTCACCGACGCCCCGCACGAGTTCGGCTCGTCCCGCGGTAACAGCACGGTTGATGGCGCGGGATGCCGCGATTTCCACGCCACCCCGAATGCTCTGCAGTCGTTCCGCAGCCCGCTCCAAAACATCGGTTGACGCCTTGATTTCAAAAACGGGTCTCATTGCACGTGCGCCTCCGCCACAACCACGAACATGCCGCCCTCTTCGCTGACGCTTCGGACGAGATAGTTCTCATCGTCCACGTTCCACATCTCTCCTTCGACCGGCTTTTCCATCGAATCCGCACTCACGTAAACCGTAATCGCGTTGATGAAAAGACCTTCCAAGCCCTTTTCGGCTTCCGTCGTGAGGTTTTTATCGACCTGGCAAAGGACACGCCGTTCGTTGATCTCGTGGTACTCGGCAAACTCGTTTTCGTTCAAAAAGACCGCTTTTACATCCGCCGCTACGATGTCTTTGAAAGACCTCATGGTCATCCCCCAAAAAAATGAGCGGGATCCAAGCCCGCTCATCTTTTTTTTTCTGCAGTGGTTACGCCGCCGTCAGAGGATCAATCACGTGGAAACCGTGAATCTGCTGAATAACCGGCAGAGGACGGCTCTTGATCTGAACAATACGGCCGGAAGGATTAGCACGCTGCACCCAAGAATCGGGAACGCGGGCACCTTCGTAAAACGCCACCTGGTCGTCCCCCGCAAGCGCCACGACACCGTAAGCGAGCATCGTGCGAACGTTCTGGGCAGCCAGCAAGCAGAGGTTGTCCGGAACCATCGGCTTTTCTTTGTCACCGTCGAGGTACCACTCGTCGTACGAGTAAATATCAAGACCGGAATCCTTCAAATAACCCCAATAAGTCACGCCGTTAGGCAGCATCTTCGGGTCAATCGCCCCCATGTCCACGCGACGCATATCGAGCTGCTTGGCAGCCGTCAGCTTGTTGAGGATCGTATCAATCACCTTCGAGCCGCAGATCATTTCGTGGGGCGTAAAACCACCCGTCTGAATCATGGAACGACGCAGCGTGCGCAGGTCGCTCATGATGGTACCGGCAGCTACCCCCTGCTCATCCCACTTGGTCGTAAGTTTCGTCTTCGGCTGTTCGTTTTCCGGCAGCTGCGCCCAGTAGTTGATGACTTCGTCATACCCCTCACCCTTCACCGTCACCTTGCCAGTGAAAAGGGCTTCAGCACACATCACCTCTTCGCGACGGGTGATGATGTCGTCCAAATCCGAAAGATCGCGGCCAAGAATTTCAGCAGCGCGCTGCGTCGGAGACTTACCGGAATACACCGTTTCTCCAGGCATACGCTTCAGCATATCTTCGGCAGTCGTCACTCGCTGGGGAGAGACTTCCGGCGCTTCATAGCTTTCCGTGCGATAGCCTTCGCGTTCCATCACGATACCGCCGATCTTCGGGTTGACGAAGGGGGCTACCTTACGACCGCCTCGACCGATGATGTCGAAATCAATCTTCTGAGTGTTGAACGTCGGGCGGTGCGGAAAATATCGGTCACGCAACCACGTGTTGTTGCTCTTCTGGCCTTCTTCCACCATCGCGAGCATAGTGCGAGTCGTAAACATATCCATTTGAGTTTTCCTCCCTGATTATCGGATGCTCGGCTTGATGAAGATGCCGATCTTGCGCGCTTCTGCCTTGCAGTCCTTGGCCTCAAAGCTGCCTTCGTCAGGCGTCCCGACAATAAGCGCGTTCTCATTGAATTCACCCGTGAGATACACCGCAGCATCCTTCGCAGCCGTCGTCGTATCAACGTCTTCAGCCAACACGGCGTACACCTCTTCGGCCTTCTTTACGGCGGCACCGGTGACAGAAACCAACGTACCGCGCTTCACCACACCCACTCGAGCGATCTTGAGTTTGTCGGTCACCACCGGCATGATCTGCGACGCCGCAAAAAGATTGTCGCGGGTCGTTTCATATTTTTCCTGCATGGACATTTCTTTCCCCTTTACTTACGAGAAAAAGCCCGAGCGCCGGCAGCGATCAGAGCCTTCATTTCTTCATCCTTCTTTGCCTTGGCTTCAGCCTTCGGCGTCAGACCTTCGTTCCCATCCCCAGTAATGCCCTCGAGGTCTTTGGCATCGGTCTGTCGGTTTTTCAGAAGGTTGACGGCTCGCGCGCGATCTGCCTTGAGAATGGCTACCGCCAACGCTTCCGCCGTGGTTCCTGTGCTGAACTTGGCTTCGTTCACCAAGTCTTCGTGCCCCGGCGTTGCAATATCTTCAATGGCCTGGATGCGGGCTCGTTCCTGAGCAACACCGGCGGCCACGCCTTCGTTGCGGATCGCCTGAACCAGTTCAGGATGTTCCGCCTTCAATTTTTCAAGATCCATGACTGAATCCTCCTTTTTGATTGCGGATGCCTGCGGCTGATCCGCCTTGATAAAGCCCTCTGGTGCGTGCGAGAAAAAACCCGCCTCTGCCTTCAGGCCGTTGAGCATGACAAAGCCGCCTACCGCCTTATTTTCAACGGTCGTCGATTCGTCAATTTCGTCTGCCAAGCCAAACTCCACCGCCTCTTCTGCCGTGAAATACGTCTCTGCATTCATCTTTTCCCGCAGTTCCTCCGGGGTTCGGCCCGTTTTCTCTGCGTAGATACCAACGATGTTTTCCTCGAGCTTCTCGACGTCATCCGCCGTTTTGCGCATATCATCAGTCGTGCCGTAGGCTCCTGCGCTGACCTTGTGGATCATCATCATTGAGCCTTTGGGCATCACCACTTTCGCCCCCGGGACGCTCGTGATAATCGTGGCTGCACTCATAGCCGCTCCGTCCACCCGGAAAGTGATCGAGCCTTTGTGCGTCTTCAGAAGTGAGTAGATTGACAACCCGGTATAAACAGCACCTCCAAAACTGTTGATGGAGATCTTCAGATCGCTGTCGTTGGGAATTTTTCGAAAATCATCAAGGAACTCTGCCTCGTTAAACCCCCTCCCCCACGGATCATCTTTTGACCCGCCCACGTAGCCGAAGAGATCTAACTTCGCTTCCTTGCCCGCGGTTTTGACATTCCAAAACTTATTCATCCTTTTCCTCTCGTGTTTCTTGCTCAGCCGGTTCCGTTGCCACTGTCTGAGCAGTGAGTCCGTCCGCCCGCCGCATTTCTTCTTCCCGCTTACGCGTAGCGTGGATCGTTTCGTACTTCATCCCCGTCAGTTCTGCCGCCTCGCGTTCTCGGGTGCTGAAGCCTTCCTCAACACGAACCTTGGCTGCATTGGCTTCCTTCAACGGATCAAGCTGCCCCTGGGCATCGCCAAACCAGTCAGCGCCGCACCAAGCCGCACGAATTGCCGGATCGTCAAAGAAACCTGGAGCCTGGACTCGGCCCTTGGCGACGGCTTCCATCAACCATTCCTCATAGATCGGCTGACAAAAGCTGTTTACCAACCACTCCCGGCGCATCCGGAACATCTTCCACGCCTCCAGTAAAGAAGCGCGGGACGCCGAATAACTGGCCGTGAAGTTTTTAATCAGCAGCTCATAGGGCACCTCAAGCGCAGCGCCAACCTGTCGGCACACTGCCTGTACAAAGGTTTCAAACGTCGAATTCGGTCTTGCAGGGTTCGCAATTTCAACGCTCTCTCCCTCTTCAAGTCCGACAATCGCCCCGTTACCCAATTCATACGCCCCCGGATCCGCAGAAGCGGGACCGTTCGGCGGGAACATTTGTCCCAACGGCGTCTGAGGACTGTTGCTTTTGATGAAAACCGTGAACATTCCTGCCACCACGGCCGCCATCAACTCGGCCTCTCCGTAGCGCGTCAGCTGTTTCAGCGACTCAATCACCGGAGCCAAAAGCGGAACACCTCGACGCTGCGCAGGGCGTTCGGCATCGCACATGATGTGCAGCACGTTCCGACGTCCGGTCTTTTCGCCAAAAGCCTGCACGCGTACCCAATCTTGTTGCCAATTCGTGCCTCGCGGACGGGAATCGGGGTGATGTTTGGCAATCCAATATGCCTTTGTCGCACCATAGTCGTCGACCTCTACGCCACCGACCACATTTTTCCCCGGCACCGTGTCAAGGCAGTTGGGGTTACAGACCCTATCGGCCTCAATGACACCGATTCGCAGGTCGTAGACCGATCCCGCACGCTTCACCACCGGCATCGTCACAAAAACGTCGCCGCTCATGACTGCTGAGAGAAGCACCAAAGACTGGAGCTGATAAAACGTCTGCCGACGTTCTGCGTCACACTGAACCGTTTCCGCCCACAGACGCCACTCGCGTTCTACGTCGTTTTCCCACTTTTTCGCCTGTTCATCCGTCAGCCGGAGAAATTCCGCGTCCACCTGAGCGTTGAGCATCAAACCACTGCCGACAATGTTGGTTCTCAGCGTTTTCAGAGCCCCGGTTGCCAAAGGCGCACCCATGTACAGGTCTCGGCTGCGGTTTCTCAGGGTCTCCAGATTGTCGACGATGTCATCGTCGGCGCTTCTTCCTGACGTCACCCAAGAAAGCAGACTTTTCCTCGCATAGCTGGCCCCGTAGTTTCCATATCCTGAATTCAGGAACTTCAGCTTTTTACGAGCAACCTGCCGCCGCAACGCTGTTTCCGGGCTGAAGAGGCCGATGGTTTTATCTATGAAATTCATTCAGCACCTCTACCAATCCCGAGGTACCGCCCGGAACACCCGTGCGCCCGTACCTCTCCCGTTTTCCAATCGATCCAACTCATTGCGCCAAAACTTGATGCGTTCTGCAATGTCGGACAAGTTCGCACGCGACAGGGTTCGCGTACCAATGGTGTAGCTTTTGCCGGCAATGGCTACCGCCTTCTCTGCCTCAAGCCACATCCTCAGGTTCTCTCGGGCTTCATCAACCGTTACCCATGTCATAACCTTTTGTTCCTCTTGTCAGATGGTCACGCCACGGGATAAAACGCCGCGCGACCGATGTCTTGCCTGGTGCGGCTCCAACGCACTGTTGCTTTTGTAGATCTCCGCCAGGTATTCCCAGTTCGGCGACAAAATCTCCATCGCCGCCGTCGCATAGACCGCGCAGTCCAGCGCTTCGTTTCGTTCTCTGATCTTTACCCATGACGACTTGACGGATCCTTTCTCAAACTTCTGTTGGAATACTTCCGCCGTCAGCTGCTTGAAAAAGTTCTCATTAAAGCCGCGCTCGGCCTGCATGGCGTAGTGAACAAAACCCGCGCCTTCGTCTTCCACAGCAAGCCGAGCCATTACGAGCGACTTGCCGCTGTCAACCCCCAAAGTAAAGAGGGTTGCCCCTACCGTATTGGTCTTCGTCGGTACGCCGATAAAAGGCACCCCGATACCGCCGCGGCCTTTCAACGAGAACACACGTAACCGCTCACGGGCTTTCGTGTACTGATAGACGTTCTGCGTATAGGCACCATCGCCGGAGTCCACCAAAGCACAACTCACGCTGATTCGCGCCCCATTGGACATCGAGTACTGAGTCTGCAGAAGCACGTCCAGTTGCTCCCACGTCCCGAGATCATCCGGCTTGCCGTAAATCACTCGGTGCTGAATGCCCCAGCACTCCCGCCCAACACCCCATCCGTAGACAGAACACTCCAAGCGGTCGTGCTGCACGTCCACGCCGGCCGTCAGAAGTAAAACCCCGTCCGGCAAAACGTCATCTGCCGGGTAGTACTCCCGGCGACGATGAAGGTGTTCCCACGCATCCGCCTGCGGCGAGATTTCCTCCCACGATTCCCCAAGTTTCAGGTTGATGAATTCCTGAAGCCCGTGCTGGTCTCGGTTGTGAGTCGCATTGACGAACTCTTCCACCAAATCACATAGGTTCACCCAGGGCGAGTAAAGAGCGTTGATGTGGTAGCCACGGATACGTGCTTCTGGAACAGTCGGTTTCCAAAGCCCTCCCTCAAGCATGTTGAGATCGGGCTTGAACTGCTTCCGCGTAACGGCTCCGCACACCGGGCAAAACATTTTTGCCGTCTCCGGAAGCGCATTTCCGTTTTCATCCTTATCCCACTTCACCTGCTCCCACTTCAGTGTGTGTTCGGCACCACAGTGTGGACATTTCACAAAGAATTCGCGTTTATCGCTCTTCTCGAACCACTCCTCAATCTTCGAAGCCCCTTTGATCGTCGGCGTACTGACAATCACAATCTTTCGGTTGTGAAAGTTCTGCGTTCGCTGAATCGCCAGTTTCAACGGGTCTCCTTCCTTCGTGACGCCATAGCGGTCTACTTCGTCGCAAAGCAACACACGAATCGGACGTGAGGCCAAACCGGCCGGCGAATTGGCACCGACAAGCGCCAAATATCCGCCGGCATAGTGTTTCATACGAATCGTCGTCGATGATTTTCGAGACGTTCCCCGACCATCCTGGCCTTCTTCAAGTTTTCCAACCAAACCGGGGGAAGCCCGAAACATCGGATCAATACGCTCTTTCGAGAAGGCTTCCGCCATTTCCACCGTCGGCTGCAGCATCAGTTGGGGCGCGGGTTCTTGATCCGCGTAGTAACCGAGAATATTGAGAAGACACTCCGACTTTCCGACCTGCGAAGAAGCACAAAAAACCACGGTCTCGGTTTTCCGATCCGTGGCTGCATCGACTACTTCTCGCAGGTAGGGCGTTCGTGACGTTCTCCACGGCCCAGGCTCGGGCGAGGTTCCTGCCGGTACCACCCGATAATCATCCGCCCATTGGGAGCCGGAAAGACGGGAACGCGGTCGACAAGCCTTCTTAAATGCGTCTGCCCAAAGTCCCATCAGGAAAACTCCGATTTCTTAAATTCACTCAACACATCGTTAAGCGCCGTTTCCAAAATCTCTTCTATCTCGCGACTCGTCCGTCCTTCACACAACCCCGCAATACGGACGGGTACCGACATCAGTCGCCCTCGCAACGCCGATGCCGTCTTTGCAGCATCCGCTTCAACGTCTGCGCGTTCAAGAAGGTCACCCTTCTTCATGCGGTACTCAATCTCTTTCAGTTTGGCCTGGAAAGTCTTCTCCGCCAAGCGCGCTTTGTTGAATGCCTCCGCCACGTTCTTCACACGGGAAGGCGCAGCGAGTTGCACCGGTTCATCTTTGGCCGCCTCGTTTGCCTCTTCTTCAGACGCCGCATCGATCAGCGCCTGCACTTCATCGAAAGCAGTCTCAATCGGAATCTTCCCGTCGGCGTCTGGTGTGATTTTTCCTTCCTTGATACGCCGTTGCACCCAGGAATGAGGCTTGTCGATCTGTCGGGCAAATTCACGGATGCTGAGACTACTTTGCGCCGTAGTTCGCGCCGTTTTTTCGGATTTTTCCTTACTTTTGACCGTACTCACATCGATAGCCTTTATTTATCACTAGAAATTTTCCAATAGGCAACAACTGCGCCACATTTCGGCGCACCATAGCTAGACAAACCGCGGGCCTCGCGAGACCCGCACGCTTTTCATATTCTCAGAAGAACCTATTGACCCGTTTTAGATCAGTTTGTTGCTGAGAATTCGTCCGTCTTTCCGTTTTCGACGAACCAGCGCTGAGAAGCAACAACGGCGCAACCCAACAAACCTCACGCAACGACCGAGCCATCGCGCACCCAACCAAAAAGAGCCCGCCGAAACAGCGAGCCCAGAGAATAAAAAACCCGGTTTGCAAGACCGGGGAAAAACACAACACCGCGAAGGAGCAACGCAGTGTGATGCCGTAACTAACCAAAACAAAAAAGCCCGCATTTCAGCGAGCTTTTACACGAGTATTTATACTTTTTACCTTGACAATATAATACAGTTTATGTATTATTTCGCTTGTAAGGAGGTGATGCCAAGTGGATCAAAAGCCAAAGACCAAAACCTCCTTCTCCTTCGAACTTAACCTCAGATGGATCAAGATCAAGGTCAAGTTCAAAACCGAGAAGGAACGAGATCAGAAGCCTCGTAAGTAAAGCTTCTTAATCCAAGTCCTCCCCGCGGTCACGGGGAGGCGTCCACCCAAAAGGCATCACCGAGGAGCATTTTAATGATCTACGGCCTAAAGATTACCGAGCAACCGAGCGGCAAATGGCTAGCCACCTGTCGCGACGTTCCGGAATGTGCTTATGAAACCGATTCCCGGGATGAAGCTGTCGACATAGCAGGTCAAATGATTCCCGGTGCTTTGGTTATCAACTATCGCCATAAGCGCAAGCCCTTCCCCTTGCCTTCCGGCGTTCTGTCCGACGAAATCAAAGTCCGTGTTCCCGTCCGCATTCAAGCCAAAATGCTTTTCTGGAATTTCATGCAGACGCAACATCTGAAGATTTCCGACGTTGCGCGAAAGCTTGAAATTTCCCACACTGAGGCCTCTCGACTGGTAGACCTCACGCGAGACAGTGCGAGCATCGACGCCATTGAAAAAGCAGCCGAACAACTGGGAATGACATTCAGTCTGAGCAGCGAACCTTGGTAAGCAAAAAGCCCGATCGACGAGACCGGGCTTTTTATTGCGGCTAAACTCTAATCATTCGTCAACGGCCACAACCAAAGTAGGACAAACAGGATCAAATACCATGCCACAAAAGCCTCCCGAAGATCTTACCCAACAAATCAAAGCAACCGAAAGCGTGCTTTCTTTGTCACTCAACGAGTACAAACTTCTCACCATAGACCGCATGCATCATCAACATACGGTCATAAAAAACTACCTTTGGCTATCCGCTTCTTTTGTCGCCGCAGAAGCCGCCATGTTCTCCCAAATGTTTCCTCAAGCTGCAGGCGCGGTTCTTGGAATTCTCTTCGCCGCGACTGCTATCTCCGTATTCGCCATGTTCGTCGGCATCCGCTCCATGACCGGCGCCAGTTTTTCGTATGCCCTTCCCACCGGAAACGACATTCTGAATTACGTCTGCCCCCAAGGAAACTACGATTCCAACCTTCATCTTTCGCTACTTCGCGATATGGTCGGCTGTGTTGAAGAGGGGATTGAAGAAGCCTTCAAAACCTTTCGAACGCGGTCAAAAACCATGAAACTCATGAATTGGCTACTTTCCATCGCCCTTTTGATGCTCGGAACATCTGGAGGGCTTTTCTTCATCCAACTCACATCATAGGAGCTACCTTGACCGACAAAACTCAACCCAAACAACCACCGCAACCTTCACCACGGCCGCCGGTCTCACGTCGCATAGAAGACACGGCCCCGCAGAAGGCACGATAACGAAAAACCCCGCAGAGCAAGCATCTCGGCGGGGTTCTTTTACGTTGCTTCCGGGTGCAAAATGGCTAGCGTCAAGCCGCTAACCATTTCACGCACGTAGCGAAAACTAATTTTCATGGGGGATTTTATTCCCTCTCCGCTAAAAGTCAACACAAAAAAAGACCCCGCACGAGGCGGGGCAATGTCGTAAATAAAAAACTGTAGGCGTTTATGCTACCGCTAATTCTAGCCGTCTGCCAATGGAATTTAACGCAGTTCCAATAGTATCGATCTTCGTAGCATGATGAAGATCGGTTATTCGCGTGACTTCCTGGCGGGAAATTCCCATTCGCTTCGCAAGGTCAGACGGGCGAATATTGGCTTCCACCATAGCATTTAGTAAAAGAACTTTGGCCTCCACTGAGGGAGGGAGAGCAACAATAAATTCCCCTTCTCTGGGTTCAGAAGGAGCGGGAAACTTTCGGCGATCCTCAATATAAAAATCGATCGCTGTAATGAGTGCATCCCTTGCTGCTGTTTTTATATCTTCCAGTGAAGGCGCTTCAGTCAGCGCCTCAGGTACGTCACGAAAGGAAGCTATATAGCCCCCTTCACCGTTAGGCTCAATCGTGACGGGGAAGTTGAACTTGCTGAACATAGTCAACCCCAAATTAATGTGTGAGTCTTTTTTAAATTAAGTCAGTCAACCGCCGGGGGATGCCGCCTTCCCCCGGTCTCGATTACTGACTACTCAAGACCTAACTGCTTCTTAATCTTCTTTGCAAACATCGGAGATATTTCAGCGCCGGGGTGTCGAGGGCATGTAGACTGTCTGCCGTTGTAATACAACTTGTAATGCTTCGTCCCATTTTCCACTCGAACGCCCAAGGCCTTGAGATCGTCAATAAAAGCAGTTATTTTCATAGGAAAACTCCTACAACTCTTTTACTTACGACGCGGCGCAGTGTAATCCTTTTTGTTTATTTTTGCAAACAATTTCGTTTACTGTTCACCGACAATTTCTTTCAGGTGTTGCTCTGCAGCCACAACGCTCCGATACACCGCGCTGAAAAACAGCCCATTGCGCCGGGCAATCTTCCCAATGGAAAAGTCAAACAGGTACCAATCTCGGATCAGATTCCGGTCAACGGGGTCAAGCTTCAGCACCGCGCGTTCAATAACGTCAGCATCGGACACATCGCTACCTCCAATCTTTGGCTGTTCCTTGTAACGATCCTCCCGCCACTGTTCGGTATATTGTCCAAGGAAACTCCGAACGCCGATATGGTTACCGCCGCCCATCACCCGCGCCCAGTTCTTGATCCGTTCCCGAAAAATCTGATCCTCAGTCACAAAACCACCTCAGTCCGTTAACTCTCCGCCGGCGAGCCGCATCCATTCCTCAAACGGCACCACGGCGAGCCATTTCTTGCCGTCTGCACGGCAAACGACGACAGGCTTCTCTCGCTGCAGGCAGGACCGTTCAGCCTGCTCCATCCAGTCGTAAACGCCGCCGATGCGGGCGCGGCGCTTCACCTCCAAATGGTAAGGCCCGACGGCAATGTCGCAGCCGCCTTCCCGCGTCTGGCTGAGATTCCGTTTCGCATCGACCCCCAATACATCCTGCAGCAGGTGGCAAACCTCGCGTTCTCCGGCCGCGCCTTTCGTTCGCTGAGACTTTCCCATCACTTCACCTCCGCCAATTTCCAGCGTTCAATTTTTTCAACATGCACCATCAGCTTTACATCCTTGCGCGGTAGCAAAAGCGTCACCATGTAGCCTTGATTCCGTACGCCATACGACAAATAGCCGGGGTTCCCCAATGCCTTCCGAATTTCCGGAGACGAGAAAGCCGCCGGTCTCAGCTTTACGAGAATCTTGATTCCCGGCAGGGGGAAGGTTCGCATGTCGTCTGCGCGCAGCACCACCCACTCCAGGCCTTTAAACTCATCAATCACCATTTCACCACCCCCGACGAAAGCAGCACCCCCGCCACTACGAGGATCAGAAATAAGGTTATGAGCCGTGCGAAGGGCGTACCGCAGACACCCTCTGCCACGACGTAGATGCCGATGAGGATCGCGCAGAGCGTGACGAACGCGAACCCAGCCACAAAGTACCCGGCGAGTTGTTTAATTTTTCTTACTAACATTGGCCTTTTCCTGCTTTCCTTCAAGCCCCTTCAGGGCGTTGTTGATTCCCTTCCAAAGTTCCCGCTGTGCCTGCCACAGAACGGAGCCGTAGGGAATCTTCCCGCTCCACTCCCGGCGCGCGAGAACCTGACTAAGTGCGTGCGCTCCATCAAGCGATATGGTGACGGTCGGCGCTTTCATTTCTCACCTCTCTTCTTCGCCGGACGCAGTTCCTGCAACCACTCGCGGGCCAGTGTCGTGAGTTCACTGGGTATCTGCTGCACGGCCTCAGAGTTGACAATCGCCGGAAGAACGATCATCGCGGCGGCCTGCTTCGTGTTGGGGATAAACGCGTTGACAATCGCAACGACGATAAGCACCGGAGCGAGCCGCGCCGCGAAGGTTTTAAACCCAACAAACTTGCCATCAGTCACAAAGTAGGAAAACATCGAGACCCCGCAAGCCACGAACCCACCTCCAACGAAAAGACTCAGCACGATGCTGATCTCATCGAGCCGCGTCACCCAATAAATATCCCAAGCGGTCAAAGTCATTTGACACCCCACACAATTACCCAATTTACGAAAAGCTGAATCGCTGCAGCGACCACAGCCATGACAACGACAATGGCCGCGACCTTCACGAGCACCATCCAGCCGTATTCCTTTACGCCGACGAACAGCAGCAAACCGCAGAAAATCACGCACATCAGCAACGGCGTAAGCCACAGCGACGTTTTAAACGCCGCGAAAACACTAGACCAAGTCATTTCTCATCCTCTTTTTGAGTTGCTCAACAGATTCCACGGCGCACTTTTCACGCTCTTCTTCCTCTAGGTAGTCGGCCGCAGCCCGAAGGCCTCGCCCGAGTTTTCTCAAATCTGCTAGTGATAACCGGAACGCAGCTTGCCAAATCAGGCGTTCGCCCTTCCGGTTGTAGATAACGATTCGCTTTGTCGGCTCGCCGGGCGTCCCACCGATCCCGACCTCCATCGCGTCCTTCAGGTCTCCCACGACGATTGCGTAGTTCACGCCATGCCCTCCTTTTTCAGCCGCTTGATGAAGTTGATGGCGATTCCCTTGAAGTCGATTGACGCATCTTCCAAGCCGTAAATCGACTCAACCCGCACCGGTTCGCCTTCTTTCAGACCGGCGTAAACGTCGATCCTGCCGGGTTCGGGTTTTTCAATCCAAAGGTCTACCAACCACTTTTCTAGGGCGTAGTCTTCGGGACCGATTTCTTTTTCGGAGACGCAGACGCCGACCTTCCGGTAAATCACGTCGCCATAGAGTGCTGTTTCGGTGCTCATTTGGCCTCCCAGTTTTGTCCAAGTCCGAAAAGCGTCAAACCCATAACAACGTAAAAGACCGCGCCGCACATCAATGACATGAAATCCCCGAAAGAGTCACTTCCGGTAACAAGGGCAATCAGATAGCCGCACCACCGCCCGAAGGCGCATCCGGAAACGATGTACACCATCAACCCCACGGTGACTGCGACGATGCAAATAGCTACGCGTTTCATTCCGCCTCCACAAAAGCTGCCGGGAGTTCCGCCCACGCGAGCAAGTCGTCCTCTTTCGCCATAGCCCACGGCCAAAAATCGTTGTGCTCGTTGAATTCGTCCAAAACTACGTAATTCGGATTTCCTTTCAGAGTAACCAAGTAATTTCCCGAACGTTCCGGAAAATCTTTGTTCTCTCTCCAGTCTCCTCCTGTAGGCACCGTCTTCACATAAACCCATCCTGCGCGAGTCTCTGCCGTTAGATTTTTAACTTTTTTCCACGGATCATCCTGATCGGATTCAAAAAAAACGTCTAACCGATACCTGGCTAGTTGTAGCCTTTCCATCTGACGCAATAGATACCGTTTAACTTCCAACGTCGGCCACTTTAAGTCCCGGTTGCCTTTCTTCACATACCAAACGCCTTTGTTCCCGCGGTAGTCATTACGCGCCTGTGCCTCAGAAACCCCAAGAATCCGCGCTACTTCGCGGGTCGATAAAACGTCTTTCATGCCGCCTCCTTTGCTTTGGCAGCCTTCTTCTCTTGCTCAATCCTTTCTGCTCTCTTTTCTGCGTTCTCAATGTCGCTTTGAAGTTCCCTTAAAAAGTCTTTAGCCTCAGGGAGCGTGAGGACGATGAGATAAGGGTCATCCCACCCTGATGGGTCATCCCACCCTGATGGGTCATCCGCCTGAATCGTGACCATAGGTTCGACCTCGTTTCCTTTCCAATCCGTCTTGACGCTCCAATCTGTGCTGAGTAAATCTCTGTCGCTCATGCCACCTCCCACGGAAAACCACCCACCAAACGCCACAAATGCAGGCAGGTGTTATGCGCATTGACGTACCGCGAGCGCTTCGGATGAATCTGAATCACCTCGTCTTCGTCATCCCAAAATAGTTGCTTCACGAAGCACATCGTGTCCCAGTCGGGGCACTTGCTCGCCCCACGAACCACGACGGAGACGTGCTCCCACGTCCCGTTGCTGGCCTTGTCAACAGACGAAATAACTTCGAGCTTGCGGCTGCGGAACGGGATGATGTGCGCCTGCATCCCCAAAACGTTTGCGCCGCTCTTCACTGCGAATTGCTTTAAAACCCGATGAAAACTCATGCCTCGCTCCCCATCATTTCTTTGGTCTGCCGCAGGGCTTTCCACTGGTCGAACTTCTGCCCGTCGCGTTCCTTCATCACGGCTTCCGCGCGTTGGCGCAAGGCGGAGGCAATCAACAATGCCTCATCCGGCGTCAGTTCCACCACGGGCTCGC
>ERZ1026854.590-NODE-590-length-25049-cov-5.500480_pt1 | contig 25049 bp, 21 predicted proteins | sample MGYA00380157_ERZ1026854 | MGnify/ENA primary metagenome ERZ1026854 (study PRJEB33269, sample SAMEA4719793) | human gut metagenome | biome: human-associated habitat; feature: organic feature; material: feces | place: Cameroon | collected 2013-10 ... | reverse complement strand
ATCCGATTGCAAAAACTGGAAATGTCTTTCCTGTAGACCAGATAATTGCAAAAATACCTGTGATAAACATGGAAACGGACCACATTTTTGATGCTGTGGAAACAGACATGAGTTTGCCCCAGATAATTGATGTAACAATACCAACAAACGCTGCAATCGTTGGAAGTGTTGCAATTGCATTCGCATCAATCTGATAAATTCCTGCATATGCGTCCGGCATTACATTAATCATATCCGATGTAAGTGCGGAATACATGTAACATGATAAAAATGAAAGGATAACCATAAGAAATCCTCTGCCTCCAAGATTGAAGGCACCTGTTTTTTTGTTGCTCATAAAAACCTCCTAAACATCCTCTAGTATTTTAAAGATTGTCATTTTTTTAACAACCTCATGTAAAATATTGTATACTAGTTGACAAGTTATGGCAAGCTTTATTGTGCATTTTGCTTATACCTTTATTTGTATATGTTCAATAATTATAAGTTATAACCAATTATAATAGAACAAAGAATGTGCCTTAGCACATTCTCGCGCCTGCGGCGGTCGCTTGCGACATCTACCTTATACGCCGCAGTGCGCATCCTCGCGGAGCGTTTTTTACTTTACAGGAAAGCAATTTTCTATAAAGTAAAATAAGGCTGCCCTCTGAGCAGATATTTCTATCTTTTCAGATGGCAGCCCTACACTGTGCTGTCTTTCCTGTTATGTATTCTGTACCGAATATTCGCATGTAACAGACACTTTTACTTGTCTACTTGTTGACCAGGTGACTAAAAAAATTATTTGGATGGAGATGGTGTAGGCTCACATACTGCTGTGTAATATGCCTTTCTTCTCTTAAACTCTTCATCTTTTCCGAGGTTCATAAGACGTCCCTCATTCTCAAAGATATCATCTCCATGAAGTTTTTTACCGGAAATAATATCATGTGCTTTATGCTCATCTTCCGGAGCAAATTTGAATTTGAATGCACCGTCCACGATTTCAAGTGTTCCCTCAAGTCCGCAAAGCTCACATACACATTTTGTTGTTCCCGGATAAATGTAGAAGTTATTTCCCTGGCAGTGTGGACATGCTCCTTCTTTTCCTTTCCAGTAGGACTTATTGTTCTCTGCAACCGGAATCTGCATTTTTGCATTGTCTTCCATTACTTCTTTTGCTGCTTCTACAAGATTGCGTCCAATCTGCTGCATACGCTCGATTTTATCATCCTGCATGATAACGTCTTTGCACCAGGAGAAGAATTCATTGTCTACTACTTTCCATGCCGGGCTCATTGCAAGCATTGCATGGTCTGTCTCTACACGTACTGCCCAGTCAGAACCACCAATTCCTACAAAAGAAACAGGTTTCTGTCTGAAGTATTTCGGGTCAAGTCCCTGTCCTGTTTTCTCAAGCATCTGGAAATTTGCGCCAAGCATCATTCCTGCATCATGTCCCGGTCCCATTCTGTCTGTAATTGCATGGAATAATCCGGATGCACCTGATTCAAAAATAGGGTCTACAAATAAAACACCGTCTGCTTCTACCATTTTCTCATAGAATGCTTTGTAGTCGTCTTTCTGTGTACAGACCATTCCTTTTCCCATAACAAGTGCGCGTGAACATGCTACACATCCGGAACAGTATTTGATATCCCAGTCAAATAAATGGATAAATTCAATCTCTGCTCCCTCGTTCTTTGCGGCTTCAAGTGCAACTCTGCACATCGTGTCGTTGTTACCGTTTTTTGTTCCTAAAGAAACACCTAAAATTTTCATTTTGTTCTCCTTCTGCCATCAGGCGGTGAAAAATCTTTGTTAATTTTTTCACGTTGTTGTTATCTCTATTTTATCATACAAAACAGCATCTGCCTAATTCCAAAAGTGTTATATATATCCATACATAAAGTTATAAGTTGGGGCACAAATTGCTTTTTTCATTGTTTCAGTTTAAAAAATACTGTGCTTCCTTTTCTTTTAAGCCCTTGCTGTAACGGTTCACCGTATCCAGATGATTGTGCAGGCATTCCCTCGCAGCTGCTCCGTCTCCGGCTTCTATTGCGCAGATAAGGCTTTCATGCTCTTCTGCAATCTCTGTCAGCCTCTGTTTTGTCCGGATTTCAAAATTTCTCCATCTTCTGATGTGGATATAAGGCTCTGTAATCAGCTTCGTCACATTCGGTCGTCCGATTGTATCTAAAAGCGTCTCGTGAAAAATGTTATCCAACGCATAAAATTTCTCGTGATAGCTGGTATCCTCTTTCAGTTCCTGCTGGGCTTTAAGTGCAATCCGCATCCGCGAAACAATCTGTGTTCTGTCACTCATCTGCATAATTCTTGCGAGTGCCTCCTGCTCCACAGACTCCCTCAGATATAAAATATCCTGAATATACTCCATATCAATAAGACTTACATAGGTTCCCCTCTGAGGGTACACCTCAACAAGCCTGCGTCCTTTTAACAGCGCAAGCGCATTCCTTACGACATGCCGGGATACATGATATATTCCGCACAGCTCATTCTCGCTTAACTTTTCTCCCGGCATATATATAAGCCTCTCTATTTTCAGGCACATATCCTCATAAATTTCATCACTTGTCATGGAAGGTATATTCTGCATCTTTGTTCCCCTTTACTATTATGTATTAAGACAATACCGGATTTCTATCTTGTCCTTATCCGGTCTTTCATCTATTTCTTTTGTCATATAATACACAATAACACATTTAAAGGGCAGAACTCAACATTTTTCATATGCTGCAATAGCAGCTCCTAACGCTCCCATATACTGTGCGTCCTCAACTGCCGTCACTTCAACGGAAAGTTCTCTCGATAATGCATCTGACACACCGCCGTTTTGTGCGACACCTCCGCTCATGCACACCTTCTCTTTTACACCGGCACGTTTCGCAAGTGCTGCTACACGGCTTGCAACCGAATTGCAAATTCCGGCAATTAAATTGCTTAACTCCACGTTTTTCGACAGCTGTGAAATGACCTCCGACTCTGCAAACACGGTACAGGTGCTTGAGATTTTAACCGGTGCATCGGCTTTTCTCGCATATGTTTCAAGCTCCCAGACCTTAAGCTGTAAAATATTTGCCATGACATCCAAAAAACGGCCTGTTCCTGCAGCACATTTATCGTTCATGACAAAATTACTGATATTTCCACGCTCACCAAGTGAAATAACCTTTGCATCCTGTCCACCAATATCAATAATCGTGCGGCAGTCTGGTTTTTTAAAAAAAACGCCCTTTGCATGACAGGAAAGCTCACTCATTTCACCATCTGCTTTATCATAGGTATTTCTTCCATAACCGGTTGCCATGACATAGCTTATTTCTTCCCTTATCAGCCCTGCCTGGCTAAGCACCTCCTGATATGCCTCATCCGGTCCTTTCGTTCCGGTTCCAGCCTGAATTAAGGACTTTGCAATTATCTCGTTCCCATCTTTTAAAATGACACACTTTGAGGTTGTGGAGCCTATATCTATTCCTAATGTAAACATATTTCTCTTCCTTTTATCATTTTATGCCGTTTTTAAAATCAGCCCAGCAAAAAAATGCTGAGCTGATAAAAATTACTGTGTTAACCGATACGTTTGCAGCCGGTTGCTTCCCCTGCTGCTATCATTGCATCAATCTGTTCTTTGGAATATCCGAGTTTTGCCAGCACTGTCTCTGTATCTTCGCCTAAGAAGCCTCCTCTGTTGTACTCCGGAAGCTCTGTATCTGCGAACATAACTGGTGTGCGGACCATTGCGCGCTCTTTACCATTCGGGAATTTCACTTTCGTAAGTGCATCTGATCCCCATGCCTGCGGATCCTCTAAAATCTGGTCCCAGGTCTGGCAGACAGCATATGGCAAATCTGCTTCATCCATTCTTGCACACATCTCTTTTAATGTATATTTTCCAATTTCTGCATCTAAGACTGCATAAAACTCATCCAGATTATTCTGAAGGTTTACCTGCGGATAAAATCTTGCATCATCAATTAAATCCTCACGCTCAATCACTTTCATGAATAATGGATAATGGAAATCATATCTTGGCATTGCAATCTGTATCCATTTATCATCCTTTGTCTTATGGGACACATTTAACGGGTTTGCAATATGCTTTCTGCTGATTGGAAACTGTGTGGAAACATCTCCGTACTGGCTGCACTGTAAATATAAAGAAATATCCCACAGTGCTGTGTGATACAGGGAAACTGTTACCTGGTCACCCTTTCCTGTCTCTCTTGCACGGTATAATGCAGCAATAATACCGGAAGCAAGATATAATCCAACCTGATGGTCGCCAAAGCCTGCAATCGGTGTCATCGGCATGGAGTCCACGTCATACATGGTTCCCATAACACCGCCGCGTGCAAAATATGCGGTAAAGTCAAATCCCGGTAAATCCTTGTCCGGTCCTTTTTCACCATATCCACTGACATAACCGAACACCAGTTTTGGATATTTTACTTTTAAGCTTTCATAGTCAAGACCGGCTCTCTTTAAACCATTCTGACGGATATTCGTAATAAAAATGTCGCACTCTGCAATTAACTTTTCAAGCGCTTCCCTTCCGGCTTCTGATTTTGTGTTTAAGGTAATACATTTTTTACCTGTATTCTCAAGCGCAAAGGAGGTATCCTCCGCATCTCCATATGGACGTCCTTCGTTTACTGCTGTGTAACGCAGCGGGTCACCGTTTGGTGACTCTACTTTAATAACGTCTGCCCCCAAATCTGCAAGATATCTCGCACAGCAAGGTCCTGCAATAAATGTTGCCAGCTCTACTACTTTTACCCCTTCTAACGGGCGTTTCATTTCACTCATTTTTTTTATTCCTCTTTCCTATAAGATATCCTTAAATGTCTCAATCATTGTACGTACCTGCTCGTAGTTTTCCATCTGGCGATCTACCTCTACAAGAATAATCGGAAGATTTTCCGCCTCACATGCCTTTTTAATTAATGGATAATCGAACTCCTCCGGGTCGCAGAACTTTGTCAGCACTAAAATAACACCTTTAGCATCTGCTGCTTTTGCATCCTCTACGATACGCTGCACACGCTTTTTCTCCACATCATAAAGTACAGAGCAGTTGTCCATCGCTGCAAATTTCTCAGCAAGACTATCTAATGCACTCTCTGCCTTTTGTGCATCGGTGCGGTACTGTCTGCTCTCTGCTGCAATATCATCACATACAATCTGAAGTCCGTTGTCATCAAAAATCTGAAGTAATGACGGGCTGTCTGCTAAAATACCACTTGTCATGACTTTTATTTTTTTACCGGACGGTTCTTCACTGTTTAATGCCTCTGTCAGCTCTTTTACAAGTGCAGTGTGTTCTTCTTTTAACATAAAGTATGCACTCTTAAATACATCACTTCTCTCCGCTGCAGATACCTCCGGGTGTTTTTGACAGACTTTTGCAAATTCACGCATTGCCTCATTATGTGCATTGTACACTTCAATTGATTTTGCAAGTGCCGCATCGTCAAACTTTGTGCCACATGCTTTTTCCAAATCTGCAATCACACGCTCATAACCTGCTTTTGTATATGCCTTTCCAAAATCCGGTTTACGGTTCTGTGGGTAAGTCATCGGAATAAAAGGAATGGAAGGAACAGCATATTTCCAGTTCTCTCCCAGTACCTTTAAGCTGTCACAGAGACTTGGAATTACAATTGCAGAAGCTCCCTCATACGTTCCGTTCATACCAAGCTCTAAAATACCCTGCATTACAGAACAGATAAATGCAGGAAAATATTTTTTTGCTTCATTTAACTGAATATCGGCTCCCCATGCTCCCATCGGAACCATTCCCATTGAATGGATGATTTCCTCCGGTGTATATACCGGTGCCATCAATACTACTTTTTTGCCTTCTGAAATATAACGTTCTTTTGCAGCCTGTGGATTGGCAGCAATCTCATGAAATTTACCAAATAATTCTTTTGCAGTCATTTTAGCGTACCCCCTTATTTGCTTCCATAATTTCCATTAAGCCCTGTACTCTGGTATCATACTGTGCCTCTGAGAAGTTACGGGGATCTGCCTGGTCACCGTCAAAGCTTACTACCGGAATGTTACATTCCTCACCAATCTGGCGGCTCATCTCATACATAAATCCACTCCAGAGTTTGCAGGAACGGTTGGTGTGTACTAAAAGTCCCTCTACGTGGTTATCCTTGCAGAGTTTTACACGTTTATCCCTTGCATATTCTAAGTTAATCGCATTTGGAACTTTCGCATAAGCACGGCACATATCATCAAAATCTTTGTAAATAAATCCGAACGCATCCGCATAGATTGTCGTTACCATGTTAATTCCACGGCTTTTTAATCCGGTAGAGGTCACACGAAGCCATGGCCAGCATGCAATTCCTTCAAACATGATACGGTATTTTTCTTCCGCACGGAAAGTAGAGGTTCCATTTGCATGATTGTCCTCATACTCTTTTAACAATGTCTCCATTGCCTCTGCTGCCTCTTTTTTACCGCGGGCTGTTACCATAACTGCCATATGGTTTAAAAGGTCAAATCCATTAAATGGAGATGGCTCATAATGCGCACATGCGGTTGCCTTTAACCAGGCTCTTGAGGTACGTCCGGAATACTCCATTACCTCTTTGTATTTTTCATCACTCCACTTTTTGCCGGTAATATCCTCTAACTGCTTAATGGCTGCTAAAAACTGTGCTTTGATATAAGCAGTCTCCGCATCTGACACTTCATAGTCAGGGTTAAATGGAATATCAATCATAATCATCGGGATATGTAATTCTTTTGACAAATTCTCATACCACTTAATCATACAGTTACAGATATTATTACAGCACAGTAAAAAATCAGGCTGTGGCATATCCTGTCCGTCACACTGTTTTACCTTTGCATAGGCAAGGCTGATACGCGCATAAGCACAGATATCATTGGAATAGCCGTCCGCTTCACTGATTTCACACATGGACTCGCCATATCCTCTTGCGGCAATTGCTGCTGCCTGGTTCTCCGGATAAACAACATAAAGTCCTAATGTCTCTGGAATTTCAACCGGGAAATTACTTGAACACCAGCCTACCAGCTCTCCTCTTTCTTTTGCTTCTATTGCATCAGAATATGCTTTTGCTGCAATCTGACCTAATTTGTACTTTGCAGAATTCGGATCAACAGGTCTTTTCTGCTTTTTTACTTCTTCTGCCATAATCACGACACTCCTTTATTTTTCATCTTGTTAACTTGTTAACAAGTTACTTAATGTTATTATAACAGATAACTCAACGGATGTAAAGAAAAGACCATCCCCGCTGCCTAAAAATCAGACAGCAAAGACGGTCTTATTTTTTCAATTATCAAAAAAAATTTATACAGTCTCAGGTTCAAAATCAAATCCGCTCCATACCGGAACTCCTGTATATTCTTTTAACTCTTCCTCACCATTTAATGCACGTATTGCTCCTGACGCTAAAGCTTCCATCTCGAAGTCTCCGCCGTAAACAATCATTGGTGCAATCCAGCCGGTATGCTCTTTTACTTTTTCAATGAACAGTTCATCTTTGGAGCAACCGCCGGTCATGACGATTGCGTCTACCTGTCCGTTTAAAACGCAGGCATAAGAACCGATGTATTTTCCAAGCTGATATGCAAAGTTATCAAATACCAAAGATGCCCATTTGTCGCCATCTTCTATTTTTTTATCAATGATGCGCATATCATCTGTACCAAGAAGAGAAATAAGACCTCCTGTTTTGGAGATTTTTTCTTTCATTTCCTGCAAGGTATATTTTCCGGAGTAGCACATTTTTACAACCGGCATAAGCGGTACATAACCGGAGCGGTTTGGTGCCATTGGTCCATCACCGTTTAAAACATCATTTCCGTCAACAATTTTGCCGTGCCTCTGTGCTGTAATGGAAAGACCACCGCCAACGTGGCAGACGATTAAGTTTGTCTCTTCATATTTCTTTCCAAGCTCTTTTGCTGCACGCATGGCAACTTCCTTCTGATTTAATACATGCACATGGGACTCACGGTAAATTCCTTTGATTCCCGTCAGTCTTGCAACATCTTCAAACTCATCTACATCCGGTGGGTTTACAAGGTAAGCAGGCTTAGAAACCTCATCTGCAAATTTACGGATAATCTGTGCACCTAAAATTGCAGGGTGCTCCATTAATCTTCCAGAAGTACAGTCCTCAATAATTTTATCGTTTACCGGGAAAATTCCACCTGGTGTAGACTCAAGTCCACCGGAATATGCAGCAAATGCGTCCATATCCTTAATGTCAATTCCTGCTTTTTTTAATTCGTCCATGATAGTTTCCACTCTGTATGGAAGCTGTTCATTTACTCTTGCAAATGTTTTTAATTTATCTGGATCATGGGTTACATTTGCTTTGAAAACAAGTTCTTCCCCGTCAAAAACAGCAAGCTTTGTGGAGGTGGAACCCGGGCTTAGGGTGAAAATTTTGTATGCCATTTTGTATCCTCTTTCTTCCTAAATATAATATTTTGATTAGTTTCCGGCAGCAAGTACAAGCATTGCGATGTCGCCCACGATTTCCTCAACGGTTGCACCTCTGGATGAGTCAGCAACCGGTTTTGCGAAACCGGAAAGGGTATGTCCGTAAGCGGAACCGTGTGCAAATCTCTGTACAAGTTTTACTGCGATGTTGGCTGCATTTAATTCCGGGAAGATTAAAACGTTTGCTTTTCCTGCAACGTCTGATGGACGGTCTAATTTTTTTGCAGCGACTGCCGGATCGATTGCAGTGTCAAGCTGGAACTCTCCGTCGATTTTTAAATCCGGGCGGCGTTCTTTTGCAATTTTTAATGCCTCTAAAATTTTATCCACGCTTGCCGCTGTACCGGAGCCACAGGTGGAGAAGGATAAGAATGCGGTTCTTGGTTCCCAGCCCATCAGTGCTTTTGTGTTATCCGCAGATGCAATTGCGATAGAAGCAAGCTCTTCTGCACCCGGTTCCGGGTTTAAGCCACAGTCTGCAAATACAATTCTGTTTCCTTCCGGTCCTTCAAAGCCAGGTGTCTCTACAATTGCTAAAATAGAAGGGACATCTACTCCCTCCTGCATTCCGATGCAGTCCATTGCGCACATTAATACATCACCTGTTGTATTGGTATGTCCACAGAAGGTACAATCTACATAACCTGCTGCTTCCAAAATCATTGCATAGTACATTGGTTTTTTCATTCTACGGTTGCAGGCTTTTTCGGAAAGCATTCTTGGTTCTTCTAAATACTTTTCAATTACTTCCTGTCTTTTTGCTTCGTCTGTAATATCAACGATTTCCATTCCCTCAAGGGAAACTCCTGCTTTCTTTGCAGTTTCCTCAATCACTGCCGGATCATTGACTAATACCGGAGTTCCAATTCCTTTGTCTAATACTTCTCTTGCTGCAAGCAGGGTTTTCTCTGCTTCACATTCCGGAAGTGCCACACGCTTTGGGGACTGTTTTGCTTTTTCTGTTAATTCCTCGATAAGTGTCATTTTTTCTCCTTTCGAATACTTAGGTGTCAATTTTCACTTTTAAAATCTGTCTTTGTGCAAATTGAGCAAAATCACTGAAAACACGTTTTTCCTGTTTTCGTATGATTTTGCTCATATTTGTTTTGTCTGGCAATCCACTGAATGAATGCAAATTTTACACACAGGAAGCTATCCTGCACAATGTTTTATCCACATTATAAAGTGTAGGCATTCTTTAAGCGGTCTGCCATAAAATACTTTTTTATTCTATACTCCTGCGGCTAATATGTAAAAGCATGTATTAGCGTGATACAAATGTACCTGGTTTAAATTTTGGTCCGATATATGGAACCTGGATATAAGATTCGTATTTTCCGCCTGTATGGATAATATGATTTCCTACGTTCTCCTCATCCCATGCAAGTGGCTCGAACCAGCCTTCACGGATGTAACGTCCGGCAATCTGTACACGGATTTTCTCACCTTTATGCCAGAAACGTGCAGATGGTACGATAGCGATATCAACCGGTACGATTTCACCTTTGGAAAGCTTTAATTCTCTCTCATGTTTTAATACCGGATTAAAGTCTGTGGAAAGCTTCTCGTCAAGTTCACGACGGGACACACGGCATTTTCCCCATGCACCCGGATGTGGCTCGTCAAGTGTGAACCATGGAATCCAGTTACCATCTGCGTCTGCTTTCTGTACATTGATAAATAAATCCATATCGTCATGTCCATCAGCTTCTACAAACATATGAATTTTCATGTATCCGGTAAGCTCTGTATCTTCATTAAACTGAAGGTCAAATTCTACCTGTCCTGTTTTTCCATCATAAGATACGGAAGACTCGGTTGCTACCGGTGTCTCACTCATTTCATATACATCACCGCCAACATGTTTGGATGCATCGAAATAGTATTTACGGTATTCGGTACGCTCTAATGGAAAAGCTGTCTCTGCTCTTCTTGTGCAGTAATCATCATCGTAAGCGTCCATAACATCCACACGTACCTTTGGAGTCATCTCCCAGCCGTTATGGATATCTTTTAAGTAACGGTCGTAAAATCTCTTTAAATCTTCCAGATTTTCCGGTGTATAGGTATCTGGCCACTCAAAGTCACGATGAATTCTTAACCATTTCTGACGGCTCTTGCACAGGCGGAATGCTTTTACAGAACCCATTAAATGGAAGTGGGACATTCCTGCTGTCTGGTAAACCGGAATTGTTACTTTTGCAAAGTTTGGAATTTTATCTTTCCAGTATCCATTCATAAATGGATATTTCTGTGCCATTGCTACCTGGTCATCTACACCACCGTTACCGGTAACCTGTGCAGCAATGAATTTGTTGAAAGAAAGTGCCGGAATACCACCTTCAAAGAAAGACTCTCTGTAAAGGTCTGTTGTACACTCCCATGGTGCCATACATGCAAGGTGTGGTGGCTGCTCTGCTGCAATTCCCCACTGATGCATTGCAACACCTGAGTTTCCGGACATACCAACTTTTCCATTACACCATGGCTGAACGGCAACCCATTCTACGAAATCATAGCCGTCTTCACGGTCCTGATGAGTAAACATATGTACGTCACCTTCAGAATGACCTGCACCACGAACATCAACGTTTGCTACTGCATATCCCTGATGACACCAGTATGCCGGGTCCGGAGACTCGAATTTTGCCATTTTGGATACAGTCTGTGGTGGTACTCCCATAATCTGCCATTCTGACATACCATCTCCAGGTCTCTTACCAAACCAGCTCCAGGATACGATAACAGGTACCTGATGATTTGGACCGGAGTCTGCCGGACGGTAAATATCAACATAAATTACTGCGCCGTCTCTCATTGTAACTGCTACATCCTGGTCACAGATAATTCCAGGTGCTGCTAAATAGCTTCTCTGGTTGAATGCTGGACAGAAGCCCTGTCCCATACGTGCCATTGGATCTTCGGAGTTTGCTAAATCAACTTCCTCCTGATTTGCAACCGGTTTACGTCCGACACGATATACTGCATCAATTTCCTCACCCTGAAAAACTTCTTTTTTAATCATGTATTTTACACCTGGTTCCGGTTCAAAACCGTCTTTTGCAGGGTCAATTTCCACAACATAATCATCTGTATTGTAAGAGCCTGTCGGTGCAGAAGCTGCAACCGGTGCTGCCTCTTTCTTCTCTTCTTTTACCGGTGCTGCCTTTGGTGCTGCTGCCGGTGCATCCTCTTCATCGTCTAAAAATTCACAAACAAAATCAGCAGCCTCACCGATTGTTTTGTTACGACGGAATTTCATGTAAGGAACCTCGATATCGAGCTCGTCCTCTAAGAATGTTGTAATCTGTGAAATATGAACAGATTTTGCATTCACGTCCTCTGTAAAGCGTGTATTTTCGCTCAATTCAGATGGATCTTTTCCCCATAATTTTGAGCCTCTCTCAATGATAAGCTCGACAACTCTGTCTCTCTGTGACATTGTTTTTTATCCTCCTTTTATGTTTTAACACAATAGATAATTGTTTGTTACTTGCTCTGTTTAAGAAAATTATATATAATAAATATTGCCGGAGCAATGTATCCCGCACTAAAGATTTGTGAAAAAGAAGATGTTTTTTTGTGTTGGAACACAATACTTTTTCCAGAGGAGAAACAGACAATGCTGTTAACTAAAATTATGACAAGTTTTCACAATTGCAGCCGGAAATGGATTTGCCAGTTCGACCGCAATTTAGATATTTATTCCTTTGCTTTTTTATCTGGAACAACGGAATTTGAAGCAAATATTTTATATTTCGGAAAGGTGTCAGACATTCCCGATACCCTGCCGGATATCCATTTAACCCTTGTATGCATTGCTGATAAACCGCTTTCTGAGTCCTTTGTCAACCAAAATCTGTCTACAATGAACCTTATCACTCTTGATGCTGCAACCGAACAAATGGATATTTTGCGTATTCTCACACAGCTTTTTGGAGACGCTGCAAGAGTATCAAGCGGCCGCGCCCATCTGATTAATGCTTTGCACTCTAACCAGGGTCTGCAGTCGATTATTGATACCGCTTACCTGATTTTGGAAAATCCAATTATTGTGGTCGACTCCAGTTATAAGCTGCTTGCCATGTATAATGATGACACTGCTTTCTGTGACAGGCAGGATTTGGAAGAACAGCGGACGTTAGGCTATATGTTAAAATCAAATATTGATGCCATGAACCGCGCACACATTTACGAGCAGGCAAGGGCAAAAGGCTCCCCTTATTATAATAAGGATAAAGATGCCGTTCACGGCTGGATTACCGCACTTGTATATATACATGGGATTGAAGTCGGACAGATTGGCGTGATGGAGTCAAGACATCCTTTTTCTGACGTTGACTTTGAAATTATTGATTTTTTATGTAAAATTGTTTCTTTAGAATTGCAGAAAAGTGATTTTTACCGGACAAACCAGGGGCTGATGCACAGCTATCTGCTGTCTGACCTTTTAGATAACGAGGTGCATGACGGTGCTGCCATTGAACTGCGGATGGCAAATCTCGGCTGGGATATGAATAATAATCTTTACATTATGCTCTTAACCGACTCCGCAAGAAACTTTTTTGACGGAAAAGCGCAGATTATTACAAGACAATTACACGATATTATGCCAAACAGCCGATGGGTTATTTATCATGGTCATATTGTTTTTCTTATCCGGGCAGAAAACAGTTCCTTTTTCTCTGAAAACAGTATGCTTGCACATTATCTTTCCATTAATAAGCTTCAGGCTGCGATAAGCAACCGTTTTGACAATATTATTGATATGAAGCAGTATTATAAACAGGCATTAAAAGCCTTCGAATTCGGAAGGAAGTTTTCCCCGGAAAAACAGATTTATTTTTACTCGGACTATATTTTTTATCACATGGGGGAAATTGTCGCAGGAGAACTTGATATCCGCAGTTTTTATCATCCGGGCGTTGTCGCTGTCGCGGAATATGATAAAATACACGGTACGAATTTTTTAGAAACGCTGCGGTTATATCTGACGTATATTGACAATCCGGGAAAGATTGCCGAACAATTATATGTGCATAAAAACACTGTTTTTTACCGCATTAATAAGTTAAAGGAAAAGTTTATGCTTCAATTAGACAATGGAGAAGAATGCTTTAAAATGCATATAACGATAAAATTAATGGAACTGGGTGATTAAGCCCAGCTCCATTTTTTTATAACTGTAAAAGGTCTTTTGCAATTTCTGCTGCAAGGTCATACGCCTGCGGACAGCAGCCAACCCGGTCGACAAATTCGTGGTCCATTCCCTCATAAAGAATGGTTCTCACCTCAACACCTTCCCTTACCAGTTTTCTGGAAAATGCTTCGCCCTGTAATCTTAAATAATCATATTCGCAGAGTGCATTTAATGTTTTCGGCAGATAAGAAAGATCCTCTGCACAGAGCGGCGCTGCAAGCGGCTCTTTCACATGTTCGTCTTTTCCGATATATAAAAGTGGCATCTCCGCGGTCATTGCCTTTAAGCTTAAGGCTGCTCCCATCGCAAGCACGTCCTCGTCCGGAATTTCATATTCGGACATTTTCCACTTATAATCCTCTAACTTAAAGTTATCTACAAGCACGCCCGGATAAACAAGCGCTTCATACCGGATACGGGATTTTTTGATTTTTCCCGCATCGGCTGCTTCTTTTTCCAGCATACAGCAGCCAATGGCAAGTGTACCTCCGGCACTGTCTCCTCCGACGGCAATTTTTTCTCTGTCACCGCCAAATTCCTCTGCATGCTCATACAGATAAACCATCGTATCATAGCAGTCATAAAGCCCTGCAGGGAAATAATGCTCCGGCGCAAGCCTGTAATCCACACCGATTACAACTGCACCTGACATTTCCGCAATGAGTTTGCAGAAGTTTTCCACAACCTTTGTACTTCCGGCAATAAACGCTCCACCATGAATGAATAATAACATTGGTTTTTTATCCATACCGCCCGCCGGAGTATATATAAAAATATCAGTCTCCCCGTTTCTTGTGGAAATCACCCGCTTCTCTGTAAAAACCTCTGTCTCTGTCACATCAAAGCTTGGTGCTGCCGGAAGCCCACGCACCAGGTCAACCGGAATTTCCACATATTCTGCCAGCGGGTTTCCTTTTTCCTCTGCTGCTTTTCTGTCTGCATATACCCTTGGGTCTAATACAGTTCCCTCTATCGGGTCAGGAACTTTTTTTACAGACATTTCACAGTTATGAATTGTTTTTGTTTCCACATCACCGGATAACTTATCCAGTAATATTTTATTATTTTTATAATATTCTCTCATTTTTTCTTCACTTTTTTTAATATAAATTTCTGGAAAATATCACCGATTGCTCCGACATACCATACACCTGCGAGCATTGCTGCACCAATCTGCACCGGAAGGCTGCCGACATTCCCGATTCCGACCGGTCCCATAATCGTAAGTCCAATTGCCCAGCCGCAGAGCCATGCCGGTACAAATATAAATTTTTCAAATACACTGCCAATGATAACCGCAAGTCCACCCAGCACAAAAAGTGTCAGATATAATTCTACATCCGGATTAAAATTCATCACCTGCTGCACCTTTAACGCAATGACAGCCCACGCATCTCCGCAGAGAAATCCGATGGAGATTGCCACTGCTTTTTTGATATCATTGCCTGCCGCAACATATAATCCGGCACAGATTAATGCAACCGCTCCGGTTGTCACTCCGATATATGGGCTTAACACTGCCCATATTGGTGGGAGAAATGCGATTGTAAATGCCAGTGTAAGGACATTTGCCCAATCTGTTTTTTTCTTCATCTTCTCTCTTTTCTTAAAACGTTAAAATTTTCCTACTTTTGTAAGTTTCTTTGGAAGTTTCGGAAGCTTGCCTTCCACTGCGACAATTGCGCCCTCATCACAGGCTGCCACACATTTACCGCACTGCTCGCACATATCCTGGTCAATCATATGAATGAACTTTGCTTTTCCGATAATGGCATCTTCGTCACATTCATCGATACAGTCACCGCAGCCGGTACATACATCCGGAAGAATGACATAAACTGCTTCTGCTTTGTAGCACACGCCGGCAGAGCAGGATTTTTTCTTAATATGCTCCATAAAGTCATCCTGATATAAAGCAATCGCACTTAATAACGGACGCGGCATATTCTGTCCAAACGGACAGTATGCTCCAATCTTTATCAATTCGCCAACATCATTAATTAAATCCAAATCGGTCTGTTTTGCTTTACCGGTCGTCATTTCTTCTGTAATCTGCTTAAACTGTGAAGTACCCTCGCGGCACAGTACACATTTGCCACAGGAGTCCTCGAATGACATTTCCATGATTTTTTTCGTGGTATCCACGATACAGCTTTCTTTTCCAAAAACGGTGACAGAAGTGCTTGTAACGCCTTCTGCAAGCTCATACTCTGCAAGTGACTGTGGTTTTATAAAATCACCCTTTAAGCCACCGAAAAGAACTGCTTTTGCATCGGAGGCATCTACAAGCTCACTTAACTTTGTTCCTGCTGCTGTTTCTTTGATTTCCGTTTCTTTTCCTTCAAAGCCATCTTTATTAATTGCAACAAAACAGTTATTTTTTCCGGTTGCTTTCTGATAAGCTGCTTCCGGTTTTACAACTACGATTTCTTTTCCGTCATAAACTGCCACATAATCATCGGCTATCATCGGACGTGGAATGTTTCCCTGTAATACCTGTGCAACCGCATATGGATTGCCAAGTGTCGGGCTTTTCTCTGCGTATCTGACTTCGTCTCCGAGTCCCTCTGCTTTTTCATTTTCCGGCAGAAGATAAAGAACGTTTGCATCCCCTGCCAGTGCTTTCATTCCGGCTTTTACTTCCTCCAAATGATTTTTCATAAGATACATGGAAACCGGTGCAAATCTGTCATCTGCATTGCAGCTGCATACGAATAATTTTTCCATTACTGTGCTCCCCCTTCCTCTGATGCATAATCACTCCAGAATTTCTGAGGTGCAATCTGTAATCTTAAATCACATTGCAGACATCTTTCTGCCTCACAGCCTGCACCGTCACAGCCAAGTCCTAAGTCCATCGGCTCGAAATTGTTAATTCTGTCACAAACTTCTGTTACCTGTGGTGCAACTCTGTCTGCTTTCTGTTCCTCTGTTGCTTTTCCAATGCATGGCTTTGCATTCTGGACAGGTGCGAGTTCCTCGTCAATCTTTCCGTCTCCGCCTAAATATTTGTCAATTTCACTTACAACGGTTCTTGCTTCTGCAATGGAAAGAATGACAGATCGTGTACCAGTCACACAGTCTCCTGCTGCATAAATGCCTTCTACCGGTGTTGCCCAGGTAGTATCGTCTGCCACAATTCTTCCTCTCTCTAATGGAAGTCCGAATGCATCTGTTACCTCCGGGTGCTGTCCGACTGCAAAAATAATCGTATCTGCCGGGAGAATTTCATCGGAATTTTCTTCTTTTTCAATGACTGCTTTTCCATTTTCAAAATAGAAATTCTTTACTCCGGTTACAGAAAGTCCGGTTACTTTTCCATTTTCACTTGTAATCTCATTGAAGGTTTTTGAGTTGTAAATTAAAATACCGTCCTCTTTTGCCCATTCAATTTCTTCGTCCGAAGCTGTCATTTTATCAGCTGCTTCCAGACAGGTCATGCGTACCTCTTTTGCACCGAGACGGAGTGCGCTCTCTGCACAGTCAATGGCAACGTTTCCGCCACCAAGTACGACAACTTTTTCTCCAACTGGCATCGGGTGTCCCTCGTTGATGGCACGCAAAAATTCGGCATTCAAATAAACATCCGGCAAATCATTTCCGGCAAGCGGGAGTTTATTTCCGGCATGTGTTCCGATTGCTGCAAACACAGCGTCGTATCCCTGCTCTTTTAATGCAGTTGCAGACTCTACACTGCTGTTACATTCGATTTTTACACCGATGCTCTCGATTTCTTTGATTTCTCTGTCAAGCACTTCTCTTGGTAAGCGGTAAGACGGAATACCATAACGCATCTGTCCGCCTGCCTTTTCAAGCTTTTCAAAAATAGTCACATCATGACCGAGTTTTCTTAAGTAATAAGCTGCGGTAAGACCGGCTGGACCGGAACCAATAATTGCAACTTTTTTGCCGGTATCCGGTTTCTGGAAGGATTTTTCTTTCCAGCTTCCGTCATCTTTACTTGCAGCAAATCTCTTTAAGTTACGGATAGACACTGCATTGTCTAGTCCGTTTCTCTTACACTGTAACTCACAGTTATGTACACAGATATATCCTAAGGTTTCCGGGAACGGTGCTTTTTCTCTTACCGTTGCTGCTGCAGCCGGATAATTTCCTTCACGGATAAAACGAATGTATTTCGGTACATTGATATGTGCCGGGCAGCCTTCCATACAAGGTACTAATGTATTTTCACGGGATAAGCCCTCTTTAAATACACCGATTTTGTCACGGATAGAACCGGTCGGACAGACTTCCACACAGGCTCCACAGAACCGGCAGCCAGCTTCCTCTAAGCTGTTTCCATTAATAACAACCTGCATTCTTCCATCTACTTTTTTCAAGGTCAGCGCTCCTACTCCGCGAAGCTCACCGCAGGCACGGACACAGCGTCCGCAAAGAATACAGCGGTACATCTCATGCAGCATAAGTGGATTTTCTTCATTTGCCGGCACACGGATTTTCTGTTCCCTTAAATCACGTCCGGTATCCCCTACATACTGGGAAATAGATGCTAACTGGCATTTTCCGTACTTCGGGCAGCCGGTACATTCACTTGGATGTGTTTTAAACATCAAATCCACAGACAGCTTGCGGACTTTTTCTGCAAGCTCGTCCTTTGTGGAAATCACCATTCCTTCTTCTACTTTTTTGGAGCAGGAGGTAATTACTCCCTCTACGCCCTCCTGTTTTACCACGCACAGACGGCAGCCGCCGTTATAATTAAGATTTTCGTGATGACACAGATGTGGAATATAAATTCCATTGTCAAGTGCAGCTTCAAGCACTGTTTTGTTTTCATCTGCTGTAATTTCACGACCATCGATTATGAAATGAACCTGAGCCATTGTTTTCTCCTTCTTTATAATACTTGCTAATTGCGAAACTCCTTTTAAATCTACCTAGATTGTGAAAAATAAATAAAATCATCGAAGAAACAGAGCAACCCTTGTCTCTGCGTAGCCGGGTTGCTCTAAGTTGGTTTTTTCTGTTATTTCTATCTTACCTTATTTCTCGTCACAGTATGCTGCAGCACCTTCTCCTGCGAAACGTCCTGTGTTCAAGCAATATCCCATTGTATTTCCCGGAAGAAGGAACATGTAGCTGTCTCCGTAAATTGTACAAGTATCTGTTCCACATGCATAAAGTCCAGGGATTTTTTTCCATTCATCATTTAATACTTCTGCATTGTCGTTAATCTTAATTCCACCAAGTGTTCCGTATCCGGATGGGCGGAATGCTCCGGCATAGAATGGAGCTTTTCTGATTGGTTTCATGAAACGACGGTCTTTGAAGAACTGCTCATCGTAGGAGTCACACATATCGTTGTATTCATCAATGGTATCTTCTAATGCTTCCGGGTCAATACCTAACATATTTGCGAGTTCTTCGATAGAGTCTGCCTTGTAAACATCCGGGTTCTTTGCAGTGATGGAATCATCTACACACTGCTCGAAATCATCAATGTTATCCGGGTGATGTACAAAGTTTGTAACATCTAAGCCTCTCTTTTTGTATCCTTTAATAATAGAAGAATCTAAAATGGAGAAACCAATTCTTTCCGGCTGGATTGCGATAGCATTTCCAGTGAAGGTTGTATTCTGCATTTCTTCCTCATTGATGAAACGGCGTCCTTCTTTGTTTACCATAAGGTTTGGCTGCATGAAGGTAGCCGGGATACAGTCTGGTCCCATATCAGAGTTTGGAAGAATGTAAATCATCTCGATATTCATATCAGTTGTTGCTGCGCCGGCTTCCATTGCCATACGAATTCCGTCACCTTTCAGACCAGGAATTGCGAAGTTGAACATATCTTTACCCCATGTATAACCCATACGTTCTTTAATAACCTGTGGGTTGTCTCCGGCACCACCTGTTCCGATAATAACTGCTTTTGCACTTACTTCGATTTCTTCACCTGCTGCATCTTTTGCTAAAACTCCGGCAACCTTTCCGTCTTTCATGATGATTTTTTCAACGGCTGTGCTGTTGTAGTATTCAACACCAAGCTCTTTTCCTTTTTCCATCATGGCCTTGTTCATGATAGCTCCACCGTTTCTACCAATTCCGCCATTGACAGCTACGATATGCCAGGTTGCTTCTGATTTTGGGAAATATTTGTATGCGCCTGCAAATTCTACTCCCATATCCTCAAGCCATTCGATAGTATCCTTGGAATTTTCGAAATATTTTTTTACAAGATTTGCATCAACTCTCCAGTGTGTGTAATCCATAAACATTTTGAATGCTTTTTCTACGGAGATGTCAACCATCTGTGCCTGCTGCTGTCTTGTTCCGATACCGAGTGGTCCCATACCCATATTGGCAGCTCCACCAACGATATCTGCTTTGTTTAACAGAATAACTCTTGCCCCGTCTTCTGCTGCCTGAACGCTTGCTGCAAGTCCGGAAGGACCTCCACCAACAACTACTACATCTGCTTCGAGTTTCTTCATTGTAAATACCTCCACCTTTTGTGTTTTATTTTGTTAATTTTTTAACATTTTAAGCTTCAATGACCTCTGTCTTTGATGATTTTATTATACAATAGACTATTTTATATCGTCCAATAGCGAATAGGCTTGTTTATTAATAACTAAAAGTTATAGGTTTTTTTGTCATCTTATGGTACAATTCTTAAGTGAAGTATCACAGATTGAGCAATCAAAAAAGAGCAACTGTGCATAAACTACAGTTGCTCAAAATGTGATTCTTCACGATTGTACCATGGCGCGGAGTTTTAGCCAGTACACTATGGAAATTGAATGACTCAGATTATCCCCAAAATTGATGTCATGTGAGGCATCTAAATGAGAATTGGGAAGCCTGTGTACCTGTTAAAAATAAAGAAAAGCACACAAACAAAGCCCTCTCATTGGGAGCTTTTACGCAAATTTATGGGATGGAATCAACCTAATTTAATAATGCAAATGTTCTGCCGGCATGACGCATGCTTCTTTTGCCACAGCATGGACATATGCTTATATCATAATTCCAGACTGATTTCATTATTTCTGGGACTGCAGCACCTGTGAACTTTGAGGTGAATTTCTGATGCCCCTGAATGCGGAAGATAATACTGAGGTTTTTCTTTTTGTTCCGGTTGTTCAGAAAACCATAGTACCGGATTTTTTGAAACCCATCTGGGAGTACATGCATCATCAGGCGGCGTATAAATTCATCCGGTGAAATGTCAACAATGATTTTCTTACCGGTCCTGTAATCTTTAGCCCAAAATGAAACCTTTCTACCGCTGACAGAGATAATGCGTGAGTTTGTAATGGCAATGCGGTGGGTATACCTGCCGAGGTATTCAATGGCATTTCCGAAGCCATTGAAGGTTTCTTTTATGTAGGGACACCATTCCTTTTTATAAAGTCCATCCCTGTACTGTGCCCATGCGTACGAGTTGCGAAGTCCTTCACATGAAGAAGGAAGAACAAGTCTGCCCTGTCGTTGATAAGAATTCAGGCAGGCAAAGAATTTACCACGGAATTTAGAACCCAGAACCTTCACAGGAATGAAAAATTTGTCAGATGAAGTTTTGAGCCTGTAATCTTTGGTCAGACCACCACCTGTAACAATGCAGTGGATATGTAGATGGTAATTCAAAGTCTGTCCCCATGTATGAAGAACCTGGATAATGCCAGGTGTTGCTCCGAGATACTTTTTGTCAGATGACAGTTCCAAAAGTGTTTCAGAGGAGCATCTGTGTAAAAGCGCATACAGAAGTTCCTGGTTGGCATATATCAAAGGATTGAGTTCAGACGGAACAGTGAAAACAACATGAAAGTATGAAGCGTCAATAACTTCCGACTTTCTAGTGTCGATCCAGACCTCTTTAAGTATCGCCTGACAATTCGGGCAGTTTCTGTTACGACAGGAATTGTTGTGTATTTCGACATGTCCGCAATCTTCACACTGTGAAATGTTGCAGCCGAGAGAGCCACTTTTACATGCAGAAATAGAATAAGCAGCTTTCTGTTGTGTCGTGGAAGGATTAAAGGATGATGAATAGTCATCCCATCCAAAATCAAAAATCTGTTGTATTTTACTGCGCATGTCCGCCTCCGATAAGATCAAAAGGACTCACAGCATTTGAAATGCCGTTGGAAGCAAGATGCACATAGATGGTGGTTGAGTTCAGGGATTTGTGTCCCAGCAGGGCTTTTATGGTCAACAGGTCAACCCCATCTTCATACAGGTGGGTGCCAAAAGCATGGCGGAGTGAATGGCAGGTAATACGCTTTTCCCAGCCCAATGACTGTTCAACATCGTGGATATGGCGTGACAGATAGAAAGTATCTATCGGTCTGGAAGAATCTGACTGTTTGGGAAAAGCCAGCCTGTAGGTTTCCCGAATTCAAACCAGTATGCTGTCAGAATATCAAGTGCACGTTTGGAAAGAATGGCATAACGGTCAGAACGGTTTTTGCCATGCCTGATATGGATACGCATGCTTTTACGTTGGATATCTTCATAGCGCAGATGACAGAGTTCACCAATGCGCAGACCAGAAGAATACATGAGAGCAGCCATAGCTTTCTGTTTCAGATCGGGCATGGAATCAATCAGGATGGAAACCTCCTGTTTTGAAGGAACAAAGGGAAGATATTCGTCAAATCTGCGCATAGGAAGCTGTGTATCGTCCCACGGTTTGTGAAGGACATACAGGGTAAAAAAGCGCAGCTGTGAAATAGCACAGTTAATGGTACGGTCAGAAAGATTTCTGGATTTTTGAAGCCATTTGATATAATTGCGGAGTTCCGGCCAGGAAACATCTTCCGGCAGTTTGTGAAGGCAGGTGGAAAGATAATCCAGATAAGCCCTGATATAGGTGCAGTAATTTTTGAGGGTATGGTCAGTAAGGCCACGGAGGGAAATCATTTCCCGAAAAGAATTTAAATAATTGTCCATGATAAAATCTCCTTTGAAATGTAATGGAAAAATAGAAACATTTCAAAAAGAGGAGGTGGACGGATAAAAAAAAGAGATATGTAGTTGTTGAGTTTAAAAATCCATGGTAACATAAGCATAGCAGTTTGTGTGTATTGTTTATTGTTAAGGTAGGGGTATCTCAACAATACAACATATACACAAAAATTGCTATTTTTTTTGAAAAAGTAGTGGTTTCATATATTAGGGCTAGCCGTCGCGTTAGCGACTTGGTACAATGAACGGTGATATAATGAGCAATGGTGTTTTTACGAAAGGGGAAAATTATGCAATACAAAATCAGTTTCCAACAGATAGACTATTTTCTGACTGTGGCAGATGTGCTCAGTTTCACGGAGGCATCCAGAATTCTTTATATTTCACAGCCTGCGCTAAGCAAACAGATTAACGTGATAGAGGCGGAGCTGGGCTTTCCTCTTTTTGTCAGAAATAAGCGCCATGTTGCACTTACCCCGGAAGGAATTTCCCTTCACAGGGACTGGAAGAACTTAAGCCAGAACATGGAAGCTTCTATTTATAATGCGAAGCTTTTAAGAAACCATGCCTCCGGCGAGCTTTATATCGGATGCTCGGATACCTTTGATTACAGTGATGTACTGCCAAAGCTTGTCCGCAATTTTATGAGTGACTATCCCCAGATTAATGTGGATGCCTCCAGTCATTCTTTTAAAACGCTCCGCGAATGCCTTCTTTCCGATAAAATGGATATTATTTTCACCCCTTATTTTGAACTGAATGACCTCTCTGATGTCTCATGGATGAAATTAAAAGACATTCCGTTAAGCATTATTGTTCCAACATGCAATCCACTTTCTGAAAAGGAGTCTCTTTCTCTCCGTGATTTAAAGAATGAGTCATTTATTTTAATTTCCCCGAAAGACTCACAGAGCGGAACCGAACGTACCCAGGCACTTTGCCGCCGCTGTGGCTTTAACTTGAAAAATGTCCGCTATGTGCCAAACGTATCGTCCATGCAGCTTGCCGTACAAAACGGACTCGGTGTTGCCATCTGCAATTCGAAAATGTTCGAGCATGACACGGAAATGTGTAAAATTTATCCACTCGACATTACGCAGAATGATTCGTTCCTTGTCGCTGTATGGAAAAAAGACAGGCATAATGTAGCGGTCGATTTGTTTACGACGCTTTTGCAGAACCAGTTTCATCATACGATACATTAAGGAGTCCCCCATGATTATCCAGATTGGCACCGATATTGTAGAAATCGAAAAGTTAAAATACACGGTTGAAACAGAACCGCCCGCATCCGACCCTTTTATCAGGCGTACTTTTACAGCGGAGGAAATCCGTCTTGCGCTCACACGCCCGTCCCCGCTTTCTTTTTTTGCGACGAGGTTTGCCGGGAAGGAAGCCGTTTTTAAGGCACTGAATATTACCGGAGAAGATGTAAGGCTTTCCGACATTGAAATACTTTCCGAAGAGAACGGACGCCCATATGTCAGACTCTACGGCAGTGCAAAAGAAACCGCAGACAGGCTTGGTGTTACAAAAGTCCACCTTTCTCTCTCTTATGAGGATAATTATGCCGTTGCATTTGCGGTCGCTGAGGGTTAAACTATTTATGCTTGCAAAGTTCATCAGGAAAGCAGATTATATTTTTATTGAAAAAAAGATTATTTTGACATAAAAAGGGAATTTACCAAAATGCATAAAAAAAAGAAGATAGATTATCAGAAAATCATGGAAACAAGAAATGCCTCAAATGCCTTTGCCAATCTGATTGGTCTTAAAATCACAGAGATTTCCGCCGGACACTGCACCTGCGAAATGGAAATTACAGATGATATGACAAATCCCATCCAGTCTGTACATGGCGGTGTTCTTTTTACAATTGCAGATGTGACCGGTGGCGGTGCTGCTGCCTCCCACGGCTTTGACATCACAACCGTAGACTCTTCCTTTCACTATCTGCGTCCGGGAATAGGCACGAAAAAGCTGACCGCATCTGCGCGTGAGTTAAAGGCCGGAAGAAATCTTCTGGTATATGATGTCTCTGTCGCAGACGAAAAGGGGACTGTTCTTGCAGAAGGCATCTTCACTTATATGAAGTTAAAAGAAATCACTTTATAACGTCTTTGGCATGTATTTCGCCTGAAATCTTCTCCGGTGATAATTTTAACAGCACACACAATCTCAAAAATTCATCAGCTAACAGCGGCTCTTTATACCCCGGTTTTAACTTATCCTCCGGAATTTTGGTCTGCTCTGCTATCTTTCTGCTGGAAATTCCGGTATCTTTCAAATATTTTATCATATATTCCGTTACTCTGGACTCTCCCATGCGTCTCACTTATTTCCTTTCTGTAAAATACATCAATTCTATTGAAAAAATACGTTATATTTTTCTGTAATATGTATATTATATTC
>ERZ1026854.589-NODE-589-length-25057-cov-4.791777_pt1 | contig 25057 bp, 23 predicted proteins | sample MGYA00380157_ERZ1026854 | MGnify/ENA primary metagenome ERZ1026854 (study PRJEB33269, sample SAMEA4719793) | human gut metagenome | biome: human-associated habitat; feature: organic feature; material: feces | place: Cameroon | collected 2013-10 ... | reverse complement strand
GGCTAGCTGACTGGGTGAGCTGCTATTCCCTGGTCACAGGCAGGCGTGAGAATTTATAGCGGTTTGCGTTGTCAAGGGAGGGGAGATGTAATATAATGAAAACACTTTTATGATAGAAAGATATACGTAAGTTAAGTTGGAGGATAAGATTAGGATGGAAGATTTATATAAGGTACAGGGCAGTGTGCTGCTTAAGAAGGGGGAAGGAAGAACTATCAAGGCTGGCGGTATGTGGGTTTTTGATAATGAGATAGATAAAGTGGATGACGGGATTTGTGATGGCGGACTTGTTGAGGTGCATGATTTTGATGGATATTTTATGGGGATCGGATTCATCAACAGAAAGTCTAAGATTACAGTGAGGATGTTATCAAGAAGAGAACACAATGTTGATAAGGCATTTATAGAGGCAAGAGTCAGGGCGGCAGTTGATTACAGGTTAAAGACTGTTGATACTTCATCATGCAGAATGATATTCGGAGAGGCGGATTTCCTGCCGGGAATAGTTATAGATAAGTTTTTGGATGTGTTAGTTGTTGAATCGAATGCATTAGGAATTGACAGGCTTAAAATGGACATTATTGATGCATTAAAGGCTTATCTTGCAGAAAATGGAATGCCAATAAGAGGCGTATATGAGCGAAGCGATGCGAAGGTACGTCTGCTTGAGGGAATGGAGCGGATTAAAGGTTTTATTGGTGATGAATTTGATACTAAGGTTCAGATAGAGGAGAATGGCGTTAAATATTATGTCGATGTTCAGGATGGACAAAAGACAGGATTTTTCCTTGACCAGAAATATAATCGTCTGGCTGTCCGCAAGCTGTGCAAGGATGCGAAGGTGCTTGACTGCTTTACGCATACAGGCTCTTTTGCACTAAATGCGGGTTATGCAGGAGCTAAGAGCGTGCTGGGAGTAGATGCATCAATGCTTGCAGTTGAACAGGCGACAGAGAATGCAAAGCTTAACGGATTGTCAGACACTGTAAAGTTCAAATGTGTTGACGTATTTGAGCTTTTACCTGAATTAGAGAAGCAGGGTGAAAAATTTGACGTAGTAATTCTTGACCCACCAGCATTTACTAAATCAAGAAGTTCAATCAAGAATGCGGTTAAGGGTTATAGAGAGATTAATCTTCGTGGAATGAAGCTTGTCAAGGATGGAGGTTTCCTTGCAACATGTTCGTGCTCACATTTCATGGATCCGGAGCTGTTTACTAAGACAATTGGTGAGGCTGCCAAGAATGTACATAAACGTCTACGTCAGATTGAGTACCGCACGCAGGCTCCAGACCACCCAATCCTCTGGGATTCTAATGAGTCACTTTATCTGAAGTTTTATATTTTTCAGGTGGTTGAGGAGAAGTAGGGCACTGAAGTATTGAAAAGTCCAGTGTTTATGGGAATTGGATTTTTTGTATTTTAGATAGTGAGGTGTCCTGAAATTCAATAGGGGGGTGAAATTTGAATTTATAGAGGAAATTCGATGATTAGAAAATATAGAGAAAGTGATTTGCCTGTTGTCAGAGGACATTTGCAAAAATAAATTAACAAAAAATGCTTAGACTAAGGGGGAATAAAGCATATGGGATTATTTGGATTTGGAAAAAAGAAGGAAGTTGTTGTTACACCGGAAACATTTGAGAAGATAGTAGCACTGATTACAGATGATGCTTCCGTACAGGAGACAGCATCCAGATATTTTATGAATACCGCTGCTTATTATGCAGAGAATGCAGAGGATTTGAAGGAATACAAGGTAGAAGAAACCGATACGTGTGAGCTTTCATGGAGAGCATTGATGAGTGTTCTGCTTGAAAAGGGTATTGCAGTACAGGTGGACGACCTTGAATATCTGGAAGGCTTCCGGGAGTACATGGGAGCTTTGGCAGCAAAGAAGAACCTGCCGTTTGATGAAGAGTGGTTTAGTGATGACACAATATATAATTCATTCAAAGACCCTGTGATGCGTGAGCCGGATTTGTTTTATGACATATTCCCGGATACTGATACGGAATCTCTGGTTGAGTGGCTTGAGAAGCTGGAAGAGGAATGGGGAGATACCGATTATGCAATTGCTTCCATGAAATACGAAACAAAGTGCTTAACCCGTCCGAGCATGATTATTATGTTTATTATGAAGTCTGATAAGATTCAGGAATTGAAGCGGTTGGCAAAATCGACCAATCATAAGGCCGGTGACGCACATGCCTGCTGGTAGGCAAAACGAATAAGATAACAGAAATCAAACTTTTGAGCCAAAGAGCTTGACGTTCAAAGGAAACAATATGCAGATATATTTCTCTGGTGCTTGCGGTGTTGTCAGGTTCTAGGTGATATGAGAAGTGTGTAATTGACGAAACTGGTCTCACAGGTTGTGCTTATGGCTTTTGACATGGCAATGAGGCATTTGAAGCACATTCTAATGATAAAGATTCTTTTACACAAAAAAAGCAACAAAGAAAGTTGATTATGAAGAATTGTGGGAAGAACAACAATTAAAACGAGAGAACTCTCTGAACAGGTGTAAAGATAGAAAAAACCAAACAGTAGTGTAATCTGCTGTTTGGTAGAATGACTGGAACTATTCTTTGATATTAACCAGAGCTTCTGCGGTAGATAACAGAACGGAAATGTCTCGATTGGTGCATTTGTGTTTAATAAGGTATAAAAGTTGTTCCTGCTCCCAACTTGGTTGTTGAATTACGTATTATTATTTCACCTCAGTATTAGTTTATAGTTCGTATCGAACTTTTGGAATGTTATGAAAATTCGACTAATTGCGATAAAATAATTCGTGCCATTAATAAAAAGCTGTAATAGGTATTTCAGAATGGAAGGAAAGTCTGACGGATGTTAAAAAATTCATCTGTGCAGGCTTTTCTTTTATTGCACATTTGACACAGAAAAGAAGTGTAGGAATATTCAACACAGCCATAGACTGTTATCGGGAGATACAGAAGCACAGGCAGAGCGAAATCTTTTTTTCAGAACTTAGTGAGAAGGAGTGGAAACAGCTTTATATGGAAGATGAGTATAATTTTGATACCTGCAATTTCCGGGTGCTGGGGTATGATGTTGAAGTTAAAGATGCCCTGATAGCAGAAGCGTTGAAGTTCATTAAAGAACTTAAAGCAATATCTGGAGGCTAAAGCAGATGAAGAAATGTAAGAGTGGGAATTTTACCAGAAAATTCTTGATTTAGGATTATGCAGAAATGGGCAGAATACTTTGATGTGATTACTGCGTGTCAGAGTTTCTGGTATTTTGACCATGAAAAAGTTATGCCAAATCTGTATCGGATGCTGAAACCCGAAGGAAAATTACTGGTTTTGTATATGGCATGGCTTCCATACGAGGAGGCAGTGATAGTGGAAACAAAGAATGTTATTTTAAAACTCCGTACGTAAGATACTTCCAATAATCAAATTTTGGAGGATAAACCCTATGAAATGCCTTATATCTTGCGCCTATAATATGGATACCTGCTGTGTGGAACTGAAATTCAGCGACGGCAGTATAATTGACATTGACACCATCGCCGTGGAGAACGAGGTTGCCAAGAATATGTATCAAAGATCAGAACTGGACTATCTGATTTATAATGACCCTGTTGGGTATCCCGCCTGTGCGAGCTAAAAGCTGGTGCAGGCGGGATTTTTATCTTAATGCGAATTTAATGCGGTTAAACATACGCTAATGCCCATTTCATGCTTGATATGTGATAATAGAATCAAGAAAGCAAGCAAAGGAGGTGCTTGACATGAGGAAATGGAAAATCCGTTTATCTTCGTCGCAAATGATTATTCTCGGCTTTGCCGCTGTTATATTGTTGGGTGCTGTTTTGTTAATGCTCCCAATATCCAGTAAAACAGGTACTGTTACCCCATTTTTAGATTGCTTATTTACATCAACATCCGCAGTATGTGTCACAGGATTAGTGGTCTTTGATACTGCTGCCCATTGGACAGTGTTCGGGCAAAGCGTGATTCTTGTGCTGATTCAAATCGGCGGCATGGGTGTTATTACTGTGGCGGCAGCAATTACGATGGCTGCCGGAAAGAAAATATCCCTGATGCAGAGAAGCACCATGCAGGATGCGATTTCCGCACCGCAGGTAGGTGGTATCGTTCGATTCACAGGATTTATTCTGAAAGGTATTGTGATTATCGAGGCTTTGGGCGCAGTCATTATGGCTACTGTGTTTATCCGGGATTATGGCTTCGGAGAAGGACTCTGGATGGCAGTATTCCACTCTATCTCGGCCTTCTGCAATGCCGGTTTTGACATCGTGGATGATGGTGTTCTGTTCAATTCCTTGATGGGATATGCCGCTGACCCTGTTATCAATCTGACAATTATGCTGTTGATCATCATTGGTGGACTTGGCTTTTTGACATGGAGAGATATATACACCAATGGCATCCATATAAAGCGATACCGTATGCAGAGTAAGGTCATTCTCGCTGTTACAGCGGGATTGATACTGGTTCCGTCGATCTATTTTTTCTTCATTGAATTTGCGCATCTGCCTTTTACCGAACGCTTATGGGGAGCCTTGTTCCAGGCGGTTACGCCGAGAACGGCAGGCTTCAACACAGCGGATTTGAATGCAATGAGCGAAACCGGGCAGATGCTCACATCACTGCTTATGATTATTGGTGGTGCGCCCGGTTCCACGGCTGGCGGCATGAAAGTTACCACTTTTGCGGTAATGGTATCGGTTGCTGCGGCAGTCTTTCAGAGACGTCAGAATGGCCGTTTCTTTGGACGCCGCATCGATGATGAAACCGTGAAAAATGCGGCGACGGTATTTCTTATGTATATTTCGCTATTCCTTATCGGCGGCATGGCAATCAGCAAGCTGGAAAATCTGCCAATTATGGCTTGCCTGTACGAAAGCGCATCAGCGGTTGGAACAGTCGGTCTGTCGCTGGGTATCACCCCGGAGCTTGGCACAGTCAGCAAGCTGATTTTGATTGCACAGATGTATATTGGCAGAGTTGGCGGTCTGACGCTGATCTTCGCAACACTACCTGCAACTAAAAACACATTATCAAGGCTTCCTGTCGAGAAGATCTCGGTAGGCTAAACGCAAGGAGGTATCTGCTATGAAATCGATATTATTAATTGGACTTGGACGATTTGGAAAATTTATCGCCATGAAGCTGCACTCCATGGGCCACCAGGTTATGGCTGTAGACACGAACGAAGAACGGGTAAACAAGGTACTTCCCTATGTTACCAATGCGCAGATTGGGGACAGCACAAATGAGGAATTTCTCGCTTCTTTGGGCATCAGCAACTATGACTCCTGCATTGTTGCGATTGGTGACAACTTCCAAAATTCATTGGAAACAGCTTATCTTTTGAAGGAGCTGGGAGCAAAAAAAGTCATCGCCCGTGCGTCCCGTGAAATACAGGAAAAATTTCTGCTTCGCAATGGTGCGGATGAAGTGGTGTACCCCGAAAAGCAGTTGGCAGCATGGACAGCGATCCGTTGCTCCTCTGAGCATATCCTGGAGTACATTGAGCTGGATGACGAATATTCCATCTTTGAATTGGAAATCCCGGCTGATTGGAAAGGAAAGACCATTCTCCAGTTGGATATTCGGAAAAAATACGGAATCAATATCCTCGGCATCCGTGAAAATGGAAAGCTGAATATGAGTATTACACCGGATATCGTACTCGGATGCAATAAATCAATTCTTGTATTGGGGCATGAAAAAGCCATTCACAAGTGTTTCCGTATCTAACATATCGGACTTTTATCGTTCTTGGCAGAGGAGGTGTTTGCGATGAAAGATCTGTTCTTAATTCTAATCATGTTAGCCACATTTGCATTTGGCTACTATGTTGTAGCAAAATTCGAGGACTTCGTCGATGAAAACCAACGACGGGTTGCAGATGGAAACCGAAATGGTCGCTGCCACATACATATTGCATCAGAAAATCCGATATTGTTTAATTCCGTTGCATCTGCGTTGGAAAACTGTTCAGAAGCAGCTCCCTATATTGAGTTTTTCCTCAGCTGCGGTAAAAGAAAATACCTCTTGGATAAGCTTTTGAACGAGAAAATTGATATTCTTCTTTTATCGGAGGAATGTTCTGAACAATTAGAGCCGCAATACGCTTCTGCCTTGATTCCGTGTGAGGAAAAGGAAGGATATACAACTTCGCTTGGGCTTTCAGTTGAAAATCTGGATAAGGAAAAATGGATTCGTGTTGTCTGGAAAAAGAGTCTGAAATCCAAAAACCGTGACCGTGTAATTGCGGCATTGGAAATGGAACACTACAGACTTAAATGTGGCTATGCCGATTATCTGGATTAAATGTTTACATCTCTCGGTAGAAAAAACGGCTCTGATATGATAAAATTATTTAATCGGAGGTGAGGATCATGAACAAACAGAATAACATGAACAGCAAGCAGGATCATATCCTCGCATGTCTGTCATCCGCTCCGTCCAATGCAAAAATCATTCGTACCGCCGCAAGAATGGCAAAGGCCTTTGGCAGCCAGTTTACTGCACTATTCGTGGAAACACCGGATTTTGCTGTGGCTACCGACGAAAACAAAAGGCGATTAGAGGAAAACCGCAAGCTGGCTGAACAGCTTGGGGCAAATATCGAAACGGTATACGGTGAAGATATTCCGTACCAGATTGCTGAGTTTGCCAGCATCTCCGGTATCACACGAATCGTTTTGGGACAAAGCTCCGTTACCCGAAAGCATCTGTTTGGAAAGCCGACACTGACGCAGCTTCTGCTGTCCTATGTGCCGGATATCGATATTCATATTATTCCGGACAAAGCAGCGGATACGACCTATCATCCCAAAAAGGCAAGGGAATTCCATCACGAACGAATCGTGAAAAACACCATAAAGAGCGCTCTGATTCTGTTTGCGGCAACATTGCTCAGCTTGCTGTTTCACAAGATCGGCTTTACAGATGCAAACATTATCATGGTGTATATTCTTGGTGTGTTGCTGACATCGGTTGCGACTTCCCATCAGATATACAGTCTGATTTCCTCCATAGCCAGCGTCTTTATCTTTAATTTCCTGTTTACAGTACCCCAGTTCTCGCTGACGGCTTACGGCACCGGTTATCCGGTGACCTTCGTCGTAATGTTTTTAACGGCGTACATTACAGGCACATTGGCCATTCGATATAAAGAGCAGGCACGGCAATCGGAGAAAATTGCCAAACGCACAAAGATCCTCTTTGATACGGATCAGCTTTTGTCCAGGGCGGAAAACAAAGCTGCCATTCTGCAAACCGCCGGACAGCAGATCAATAAGCTACTTGGGCGAAATATCATTATTTTTGACCATGAAAATGGGCAATTATCTGAACCGATGCTGTTTCCATTGCAGGGACAGCGGTTTTATGATGAGGAAGCAGAACTGGAATCGGCAAACTGGGTTCTTCAGAACAATCACAGTGCCGGGGCTACCACGGAGCGATTCCCGGATGCACAGTATCTGTATCTTGCCATTCGTGTCAATAAGCGTGTATATGGTGTCGTGGGCATTGATTCCATGGCAGGGGCTTTGGATGCATCGGAGCATAGCATCCTGTTGTCCATTCTTGGTGAAGTGGCGCTGGCCTTGGAAAACGAGAAAAACGCCAGAGAAAAAGAAGCTGCGGCAGTTCTGGCAGAGAGTGAACAGCTTAGAGCCAATCTGCTGCGAACCATTTCCCACGACTTACGCACTCCGCTGACAACCATTTCCGGCAATGCCGGCAATCTTCTACACAACAGCCACAGCTTTGACGAAGAAACCAAACAGCAGATTTATGGGGATATTTATGATGACGCCATGTGGCTGACCAATCTGGTGGAAAACCTTCTCTATTCCACCCGCATTGAGGAAGGCCGCATGGTGCTGAAAACTTCTCCGGAGTTAGTTTCTGAAATCATTGAAGAAGCGATGCAGCACATTCGTCCCAAGGCCAAAACCCATTCCGTCACCGTTGTTTGCGAGGATGATTTCCTGCTGGTGGAGGCAGATGCGAAGCTGATCGTGCAGGTCATCATCAATCTTGTGGACAATGCGTTAAAATATACTCCTGCCGGTGCTTCGATTTCTATAAACGCAGAACGCAAAGAAAGCGTGGCAGAAATAAACATCACTGATAACGGGAATGGAATCAGTGATGCTGAAAAAGAAAAAATCTTTGATAAATTCTATTGCGGCGAACATAAAATAGCGGATAATCGCCGCAGCCTCGGGTTGGGACTTTATCTATGTAAGACTATTGTCGAAGCACACGGAGGAACCATCTGTGTCACAGATAAACAGCCCCATGGTGCTGTTTTCACCTTTACCCTTCCGCTGGAGGAGGTTACTTACCATGAGTAAATTTCAAATATTGGTGGTTGAGGATGACGCACCTGTGCGAAATCTGATCACCACCACACTAAAAGCCAATGACTATCGATTTATCACAGCCGGAAGCGGCGAAGGGGCTGTGGCGGAAGCAGCATCCCACAATCCTGATATTGTTTTGCTGGACTTGGGGCTGCCGGATATTGACGGCGTAGAAGTGATCCGCCGTATTCGAAGCTGGTCCAATATGCCGATTATTGTCATCAGCGCACGAGCCGAAGATAGCGATAAGATTGAAGCGCTGGATGCCGGTGCGGACGACTATCTGACAAAACCATTTTCCGTAGAGGAGCTGCTGGCTCGTCTGCGAGTGACCCAGCGGCGTCTTGCTTTGATGAAAAATACCAATAATGAGCAGGCATTCTATCAAAATGGGCTGCTCCGCATTGACTATTCCCTGGGCTGCGCTTATCTGGGCGGCGATGAGTTGTCTCTGACCGCTATGGAATATAAGCTGCTTTGCCTGTTTGCACGAAACACTGGCAGAGTGCTTACACACAAATACATCCTGCAAAATGTATGGGGCAGCAGTTGGGAAAACGATATTGGAACGCTGCGTGTATTTATGGCAACGCTGCGTAAAAAGCTGGAGAAGGCACCCGGCTCTCCACAATACATCCAGACGCATATTGGGGTAGGATATCGGATGCAGAAAACCGATGAATAATGATGGCACACTCAATGAGAATTTCACAGAAGAAATGGCTCGTTCATACATGAGAGACCTTCTCCCTGGGCATTATTATTTAATTGTAATCTCCTCCACAGCACTTATATTGCTGAGTGTTGGAACACGGTATAAAGATACGTTATCTTCATAATACTGGAAGAATGTATACTGTGATGTGCAGTACACGCCCTTGATATTACCAGTTGCTACGTATTCAAGGTTGGAGCCGTCAAGGTTAGAACGATAAAGTCCCGGATTAGCTCCGCCCTCAACGAGAATGAATATCTTGTTACCGTATCTGTTAAAATTAATTACCTTTGCATTATTAGCAGAATAAATAATTTCAAGTGTTTTGTTAGATGTATTAAGTCTTACAAGTGAGTATTTCTTGCTTATATCAATGTAATAGATATAACTGCCATCAACATCGACTATATATGCATTGGCATCATATACAAGTGTTGACCTGCCAGTCGATGTGTCATAAGCATATATATTATTTTTCTTAGTGCTGTCTGCATAATAAATCTTGCCGCCATTGACACATGAAGGATTAATTACAGCGTCAGATATGCATGACTCGTCAGATTTATCAATCTTGATTCTGTATGTAGTTGCATTAACATCATCTGAATAGTGCTGGTAGTATACATAGTTACCACTGACTGCTGCGATGCCAGCCTTTTCTTTATACAGGTCAAGCTCATTTTTACCATCGAGGTCTGTTCTCAAAACTCCGAATAACTGTGAACGGTTGCCTTCCTCAACAGCCTGCCTTGAGAAATTGTTCTTAACATAATAAATGTATTTGCCGCACACATTGATTGAACTTGCTGTATTGTTGCTCAACTGGCTTGCATTCGTGCAATCCGAATCCATGACATATAATTTCCCAGAATCGTTAGGATTAGAGAAATATATCTTTCCGTCATATTCACAGAATTTGCCGCCATTGTTAAGATTGCCAGCAGTGTTGCCAATCGCATTTTTATTGTTCAGCTCGAATTTGTGAGCTTTGTAATAGCAAAATCCACCGCCACCGACAGCTATAACCAGTATTATAGGAATAAATATCTTAAGAAATGTTTTCATATAACCGAATAACCCCTTTCAGTATGCTATGCATAATTGTCCAGCATTTAGTCATGCCACATACCACATATATTTATATGGAGATTATAATATACTATTTTGATATAGTCAAAATGAATTGAGTTAAAGATGAACTTGAAGAAGCCACAGGCTACAAATATAAGCGTAGAAGATATAGAAAAAAATATTAATCAGGGAGGACAATAAAATCCGTACATTTTATAGTGTACTACAAAAAAATTTATGATATACTATAAAAAGTATGAGTACTGCCCGGAGGAAAATTATGTTAGATTTGAATGTTATCAGAGAGAATATTGATGGGATAGACAAGCAGCTTGTTGAGCTTTTTGAGGAGAGAATGAGGCTTTGCGAGGAAGTTGCAGACTATAAGATAGAGACAGGCAAGAAGGTTCTTGACCCTGCAAGAGAGAAGCAGAAGCTTGAGGCTATAAGCAGTTTTGTTAAGAATCCAGCTAATAAACATGCAATCAATGATATGTTTTCACAGATAATGGCAACTTCAAGAAAGATGCAGTATAAGAAGCTTGAAGAGACAACACAGACACTTCGCGAGCCATATGAGGCTATTGACGAGATAGATAAGGTTAACTGTAAGGTTGTGTATCAGGGAGTACCTGGTGCATACAGCTATATCGCCATGACAAGATTCTTTGGCAAAGAAGTAAACAACTTCCATGTTCCAACATGGAGAGATGCGATGGAGGCTGTTAAGAATGGTGAAGCTGATTATGCAGTTCTTCCAATTGAGAATTCAACAGCCGGAATAGTTGCTGATGTGTACGACCTTTTACAGGAATATAACAATTACATAATAGCAGAGACATATGTAAAAGTTGAGCATGCACTTATGGGACTTCCGGGAACAGATATAAGTAAGATTACTACAGTGTATTCACATCCACAGGGACTTATGCAGTGTGATAGATATCTGTCAAAGCATAAGGACTGGCAGCAGATAAGCCAGTCTAACACAGCGGGAAGTGCCAAGAAGATTCTTGAAGAAAAAGACCCTACACATGTTGCAATCGCAAGTAAAGAGGCAGCAGAGGTATATGGTCTTGAGGTTTTACAGGAGAAGATTAATGATTACGATAACAATACAACAAGATTTGTAATTGTTACTAATACAAGAAAGTTTGTTAAGGGCGCCAAGAAGATGAGCATTGTATTTGAGACACCTAATGAAGCAGGTACTTTGTACAATCTTTTAAGCCATATCATATATAACGGACTTAATATGAACAAGATTGAGTCAAGACCAATAGAGGGAGAAAACTGGAATTACAGATTTTTCGTGGATTTTGAAGGCAACATTGATGATGCGCCAGTTATGAATGCATTGAGAGGTATTCAGGAAGAGGCACTTTCAATCAAGCTTCTTGGTAATTATTAATCAATATTTGTATACAGGTTTTACTGTTGCATATCTGCATACAGGCAGATTCTGGCTAATGGTAAAAAGTCCGCATGGATTTTTTATATAAAACACTAAAATTAGAGAGAGGATTTTGATTTATGGAAATTAAGTCACTTGCAAATGAATTATCTGGTTGCGATTATCCTGGAAGAGGAATAGTTATCGGTAAATCAGAGGATGGAACTAAGGCAGTTACAGCTTATTTTATCATGGGGAGAAGCGAGAACAGCCGTAACAGAGTGTTTGTTGAAGATGGTGAGGGAATAAGAACAGAGGCTTTTGATCCTTCTAAGTTAAGCGACCCAAGTCTTATTATATATGCACCAGTCAGAGTCCTTGGAGACAAAACAATCGTTACTAATGGTGACCAGACAGATACAGTGTATGACCTTATGAAAGAGGGCAAGACATTTGAGGAGTCTTTAAGAACAAGAGAATTTGAGCCAGATGGTCCTAACTATACACCAAGAATATCAGGCCTTATGACAATTGCAGATGGTTCATATGATTATGCTATGTCAATACTTAAGAGCCATAATGGTAATCCAGACCAGTGCGACAGATTTACATTTACATATGATGCACCTATAGCTGGTGAGGGACATTTCATTCACACATATATGAATGATGGCAATCCGCTTCCAAGCTATGAAGGTGAGCCAACATGGGTTAAGATATCAGGTGATATTGATACATTTACAGATATGATATGGAACAATCTTAATGCAGATAACAAGGTATCATTATTTGTAAGATATATTGATATTACAACTGGAAAGACAGAGACAAGAATTATCAATAAGAATAAGTAATTTGATCATAGGATAACATATTATTTACGATAAGAAAGGATAAGACAATGAACGAATTTCAGTTAAAGTATGGATGTAACCCTAACCAGAAGCCTGCCAGAATATTCATGGCAGATGGAAGTGATCTTCCAGTTGAGGTTTTAAATGGCAGACCAGGATATATCAACTTCCTCGATGCATTCAACGGATATCAGCTTGTAGCAGAGCTTAAGCGTGCAACAGGACTTCCAGCAGCAACATCATTCAAGCACGTATCTCCAGCAGGTGCAGCAGTAGGCCTTCCACTCTCAGATGTTGAGAAGAAGATATACTGGGTTGATGAGGCAATTGGGGAACTTTCACCACTTGCGTGTGCATATGCAAGGGCAAGAGGTGCTGACAGAATGTCTTCATTCGGCGATTTCATATCTCTTTCAGATGTGTGTGATGTGGCAACAGCCAAGCTTATACAGCATGAGGTTTCAGATGGTATCATAGCTCCAGGTTATGATGATGAAGCTTTAGAGATATTAAAGTCTAAGAAGAAGGGCAATTATAATATTATCAAGATTGACCCAGCTTACAAGCCAGAACCAATTGAGAGAAAGCAGGTATTTGGTGTGACATTTGAGCAGGGAAGAAATGAATTTGTTATCAACGAAGAACTTCTCTCTAACATGGTTACAGAGAATAAAGAATTCACTAAGCAGGCAAAGATTGACCTTATCATTGCGCTTATCACATTAAAGTATACACAGTCTAATTCAGTATGCTACGCTAAGAATGGACAGGCTATCGGTATCGGTGCAGGACAGCAGTCAAGAATTCACTGTACAAGACTTGCCGGACAGAAGGCTGATAACTGGTATCTCCGTCAGAATCCTAAAGTTCTTGCACTTCCATTCAAAGAAAATGTTGGACGTGCAGACAGAGATAATGCAATTGATTTATATATCGGTGACGAATATGAAGATATTCTTGCAGATGGCAATTGGGAAAGAGTATTTACAAGCAAACCAGAAGTATTCACTAAGGAAGAGAAGAGAGCATGGCTTGATGGTAATACAGATGTAGCCCTTGGCTCAGATGCATTCTTCCCATTTGGAGATAATATTGAGAGAGCATTTAAGAGTGGTGTTAAATATATTGCACAGCCAGGTGGCTCAATAAGAGACGATAATGTTATTGAGGCATGCAATAAGCATAATATTGCTATGTGCTTTACAGGAATGAGATTATTCCATCATTAATAAAGGGGAAATCTTCCCACACCAGTAAATTGCAAGTCTGTTACGCACAGCGTGCCAGACTTGCAATTTGCAGGAGTGGGAAGATTTTATATTATTATGATGTCATAGGAGAGATGATTATGAAGTGTTCGCTTATTGCGTTTGACTTGGATGGGACGCTGCTTAATGGAGATGGACATTTGTCAGAGGCTAACAGGAGTGCTTTGATGGATGCAATGGATAAGGGGATTCATGTGTGTATATGTACAGGGAGAGCGTATAATACCATTCCAGAGGAATTGCTTGGATTTCCGGGGATTGAATATGCGGTTGCCAATAATGGATCATCGGTTTATAGGATTAAGGATGGGTGTAAGCTCAATGGGCTGTATATTAATAGTGCCTCTGTTGAAAAGATTATTGAGGTTACATCAGATATGGGTGTGGCTTATGAGGCATTTGTTGATGGAGAGGCCTATGCTGGAAGAGAGTATATAGATGACCCTGTAAGATTTGGAGCTACACAGAAAGCAATTGAATATGTTCAGAAAACCAGAAAGCCAGTTGATGATATTGTTGAATTCATATCTGAACATAAGAATGAACTTGAGAGCATGGATATAGTGGTGCCTGGCGAGGATAAGAAAGCCGATGTTATATCAAGAATAAAGCAGGTTACAGAGGATGTCTATATAACAAGTTCAGTTAAGCAGCTTATTGAGATATCTAATATAGATGGTGGCAAGAGTACAGGACTTAAGTTCCTTGCTGGATATCTTGGCGTGGAGCGCGAAAATATAGCTGCATTTGGTGACGCCGATAATGACATTGACATGCTCGAATATGCAGGCTGTGGAATAGCAATGGATAATGCAGCCGATAATCTTAAAGCAGTTGCTGATTATGTGACGACGCATCACAATGATGATGGGGTTGCGTATGCATTTAAAAATATCCTTTGCATATGATTATGTGATATATGCAAAGGATAGAATTAATATTTTCTATATATGATGTTATGAATGATATGGGGCAAGCTTTCTAAGGTTGTCCAGAACTTCATAAGGAACGAACAATTTTCCTATACCAGTTCCAAGCTGGATGTGCGGCTTGTTGGCACCGTGGAAATCAGAACCGCCCGATATAAGCAGATTGTATTCTTTTGCAAGATTACGCATCTGGATTTCATCTCCCATAGAATAAGTAGAATATATCGCTTCAAGTGCCTGGATTCCATTATCACAGAGATAATCCATAAGCTTGTGCATTGCGGCTGTACCGAGGTGATAAAGAACCGGGTGAGCGAGTATTGCAACACCGCCAACACTGTGTATAAGTTCAATCGCCTCTTTTGGCGTAATTTTTTTCCTGTCAACATAGCATGGACCGTGGTCGCCTATATATCTGTCAAATGCTTCGTTGCGGTCACGTACATATCCCTTCTTCAGAAGGTAGTCTGCAAAATGTGCCCTTGTTATGACAGAACCGGCATACATTGACTTCATTTCTTCATATGACACATCAATTCCGATATCTTTAAATTTTTCACACATCTTGATATTTTTATTCTCACGTCCATCACGGAACGTGTCTAATCGTCTGTTAAAATCAGGATTCTCATAATCAATGAATAATCCAACGATATGTATCTCCTTTTTTTCATAAAATGTAGAAAGCTCGATACCGGGAATAAGCTCAATGCCTGCTTTGTTCGCGGCTTCAAGCCCTTCTTTGACACCACTTACTGTATCGTGATCGGTAAGCGCAATGGCTGAAAGTCCTTTGCTTACAGCTTCGGAAACAAGCATTGATGGTGTAAATGTTCCATCTGAAAATGTTGAATGAACGTGTAAATCTATCTGTTTCATATGCAAAAGCCCTCCGTATCTATCATATATGAAGATTTTAAACTCTGCATTTCAATAAGTCAAATTGAGGCTTTAAATTGTAGTAAACAGTTGTATTTTTCTCTGGTAAAGGTTAAAATATCAATTGACTTATATTTAGTTGGAAGGATGGTGCAGGAATTGGCAAGAGAGCTTGTAATAGGTGGATTTTACAGACATTTTAAGAATAAACTATATCAGGTTAAAGGAATTGCATATCATTCAGAAACTAAAGAAAAAATGGTTGTATATCAGGCAATGTATGGCGATTATTCACTGTATGTAAGACCATATGATATGTTTTTGAGTGAAGTTGACCATGCCAAATATCCAGATGTAACACAGAAGTATCGTTTTCAGGAGACAACGCCGGCAGAATTTGAAGCACAGGTAGTTAAAGATAAGCCTGTTTCAGTGTTATCAGATATCAAATCAGATTCAGATGATGATACTGCTTCAAAAAAGCCAGATAAGATACTTATGGATTTCCTTGATATAGATACATATCAGGAGAAGTTGAAGTATATAGATATTGTCAGGGATAGATTGGATGACAAGATTATAGATGCGATGGCTGCATCATTAGATGTCGAGGTGCCAGAGGGCAGCCTTGATAAGAGATACCAGTCTTTAAAGCAGGTTATATCAGCACACGCAAAATATGAGTGCACAAGATTAAGATGATAATGTTAAATAAATAAGCTTTTGTACCTGTACAAAAAGCTTTTGGATTTGACATCAATAAATATTAAATTATATCTGGTGTGGTGTCTGCCGCATCAGGACGGAGGTTATGATGAATATAACAGTATTAGCAGGTGGAACAAGTACAGAGAGAGATGTATCGATTGTATCGAGCAGGCTTATCTGCCAGTCACTTAGAAGAAATGGACATAAGGCTAACATTATAGATGTATTTCTTGGAACAGATAAATATGAAGATGCAGAGAGCTTCTTCAATGATAATAATGACCTTGATAAGCTGACAGATGAGCTGGCAAAGGAAACGGTGAATATAGCTGATTATGAAAATGCAAGGGCAGAGGCAGGAGAAGGATTTATCGGACCTAAGGTTTTAGAATTCTGCAAGGCTTCTGATATTGTATTCATCGGACTTCATGGGGCTAATGGCGAGGATGGTAAGCTTCAGGCGATGTTTGACCTTATGAATATCAGATATACAGGTACTGGATATCTTAGCAGTGCTATATCTATGGATAAGCAGTACACTAAGAAGGTATTTACAACAGAGGGTATTCCTACACCTAAGGGAATAACATTAAAGAAGGGACATAAGATTGAATATGTGCCATTCCCATGTGTAGTTAAACCATGCTGTGGTGGTTCAAGCGTAGGCGTATCTATAGTTAATGATGAGAAAGAATTTCAGAAAGCTGTAGACATGGCATTTGCGCTTGAGGACAGCATCCTTGTTGAGGAATATATAAGCGGTGGCGAATTTACATGTGGAGTACTTGATGGAAAGGCACTTCCAGTCGTTCAGATTGAGCCGCTTGATGGATTCTATGATTATAAGAACAAATATAATGGCAAGACTAAGGAGACATGTCCAGCCAATATATCAAAGGAACTCACAGAGAAAATGCAGTATTGGGCACAGAAGGCATGTGAGGCTGCTGGTGTCACAACATATGCAAGAGTTGATGAGCTTGTCAATGAAGATGGAGATATATACTGTCTTGAGATTAATACTCTTCCGGGAATGACTCCAACAAGCCTTCTTCCACAGGAAGCGGCAGCAGTTGGCATGAGTTATGATGAGCTTACAGAGAAGATAATTCAGGTATCATTAGCAAAATATGAATAAATTGGAGTGTTATGAAGAATTTAACTATTAAATCTGTTACAGAGGCAGTCGGCGGAACATATTATGGGGATGAATCTTTTGAATCTCAGGAGATAAGCATGATTACTATAGACAGCCGTAAAATTGAAAAAAACGGACTTTTTATAGCAATCAAAGGCGAACGCAGTGACGGACATGATTATATTAAAGGATGCCTTGATAATGGTGCTCTTGCTGTCATATCAGAACATGTTATAGAGGATGAGAAACGTCCTGTAATAGTAGTGGAATCAAGTCTTAAAGCATTAAGGGATTTGGCTGCATTTTACAGAAGCCAGCTTGATATTAAGGTTGTAGGCATAACAGGAAGTGTAGGCAAGACCAGTACGAAAGAGACAATTGCCTCAGTCCTTGCAACAAAGTACCGTGTTTTAAAGACAGCGGGTAATTTTAATAATGAAATTGGACTTCCACTTACAGTATTCAGACTTACAGAGGATGATGAGGTTGCAGTCCTTGAGATGGGAATCAGCAATTTCGGTGAAATGAGCAGACTTACAGCGATTGCAAGACCAGATATAAGTGTTATCACTAATATAGGTCAGTGCCACCTTGAAAATCTTGGCACACGCGATGGAATATTAAAGGCAAAGACAGAGATATTTGAGGGAATGAATTCGGATGGAATTGCTGTACTTAACGCTGATGATGATAAGCTTATAACAATCGACAGTGTATGTGGCAAAAAGCCGGTTCATTTTGGTATAGATAACAAGAGCGGAATATATGCCAAGGATATACAGAGCAAAGGTCTGCTTGGAACAGATGCTATACTTTGCAATGTTCCATGTGCAGACGGCGTTAATGAATTTCCAATAACAATATCAGTGCCAGGCTCGCATATGGTATATAATGCGATGGCAGCAGCAGCCGTAGGAGCGCTGCTTGGACTTACATCAGCACAGATTGCAAAGGGAATTGCTGATATGAATACAATTGCCGGTCGTAACCACATAATTAAGACAGAGCATTTTGTGATTCTTGATGACTGTTACAATGCCAATCCGGTATCAATGAAATCTTCGATTGATGTTGTAGCACTTGCCAAAGGAAGAAAGGTATGCATACTTGGTGATATGTTTGAGCTTGGCAGTGATGAGGTTAAGCTTCATAACGAGGTTGGACAGTATCTTGAAGGCAGGAACATAGATGTTCTTATGACTGCCGGAAAGCTTTCATATAACATAGCAGAAGGCGCAAAACAGGCTGGTGCATCAACTAAAGTTTATTCATTTGATACAAGAGATGAGCTTATAGCAAAGCTTCCAGAGGTGTTAAAGGATGGCGACAATATATTAGTCAAGGCATCACACGGAATGGAATATCCAGCTATTGTAAAATATCTGGAAGAATATTAAATATAATCTAATTTATTAAAATGTAATGACAGGAGGTACATATGAGAGGTGTTAAAAAATCTTTAGCGTTAATTGTATCGCTTATGTTAGTTATAGGTCTTGCTGCATGCGGCGGCAAATCCAAGACATATTCAATCATAGGAACATGGAAATCCGACAATGGAAAGATAAGTGAGATAACATTTAACGAAGACGGAACAGGAATCCTTAAAAAGAGCAGTGAGATAATAGTAAACTTTACATACACATCACAGGATGATAAAGTCACAGTTACAACAGAAGTTCTCAATCAGAAGTCATCTACAGAATACACATATACAGTAACTGCGGATAAACTTACACTCACCAACGATTACGAGACTACAGAATACAGCAGGCAGTAAATAAATTGCCCCGGGGACTGAGCGGCTGTCTGTAACTGGCTGCGCTGTGTGCATATAAAACTTGCATGACGACTGCTGTGTGACTCTTAGGATGGTGTTAGACAAAAGCTAAGCCGGCTGCTAAACGTTCAAACGAAGTGCGTTTTTAGCAAGCCGGCTTTAATCAGCTTTGTCGTGCCATACTTAGAGTCACTAGGCACAAAGGACCAGCAAGTTTTATATGCACACAGCGCAGCCAGTTACAGACAGCCGCTCAGTCCTTGGGGCAATTTGGATTGGTGTTATTAAGATAGTTTCTGAAATTCTTAGAAAGTCGTATGCTGTTATAGATTGATGCGTACTGTATATGTGACAGTTCGTCAATGTAATTAGTCTCATATGTCACATCTGTTTTATCTGAGAGGAGTGCGACAGCTTTGTTATACGCAATTGCTGCATACAGTTCGCTTTGATAATTGCCGAGTATGAAATTACCATTGATGTGTATATACGCCTGATATAGCGTATGTCCTTTTTTTTCAATTTTTCTGACACCGCAGAATCTGTTGATTACACGGATGTTTTCATAGCGGTAATCCTTTGAATCTCCATTGACATATATGTAATCCCTTCCTTTGACGGAATGTGCACGTATTCCGTATCTGTTAAGGATGCTTGTCTGCATTCCGTAGTCATTGACATAGTAATATCCGCCTCTTGATATTATTCTGTGATTAGAATAATAGAATAAATCATCCGTGTTAAATATAAGAACATTATTCTCGGCAAGAAAATATAAGAAAAATCTATCACAAAGATATATAGGAGTCTTTATGTACATGCCATTATCCCTGTAGTTGATAAGTGTTATATATTTGTGGAATGGTATGGATAATTCATCAGAATAAGATGTCACATGGAGGTCTTCATTGATGTAGTGTGATGAAGTGTCATTGAGTATGGCAATAGCTTCATCATAGACCCTGGAAGCTGTTGTTATATCATCAAAGCTTCCAAGACTTATGTGTTTATTTTTGTGAGTTATTGAAACTCTGTAGTATTCTGTATTGTCTTTTTTCTTAGCTATATATACACCAGTAGGCATATATCCTCCAAAATGTGTTTATTTGAATGTGTTTCGGTATTCTCCGGCAGTGTTAAAAAGATTTTTTATGTAATTGCTGCATTCTGCATCAGAATCAGATTTGATGTGTGTGCGGATTGTCTCAAGTTCTTCTATATATTTGTCGAGAAGCTGGCTTATAGCATCTCTGTTAGAAACACATATCTGTTCCCACATCTCAGGTGATGAGGCGGCGATACGTGTTGTGTCCTTGAATCCACCGGCTGCAAGCGTGTGCATATGCATGTCCCTGTCATCATTGTCATGAACCATCATGGCAAGAGCGGCAGAGGCAAGGTGAGGCACATGGCTTATACCAGCAACTGCATAATCATGTTCTTTACAGTCCATTATAACAGGAACAGCTTCAAGTTCTCTAATCATATCACACATTTCTGTAACTTTTTCCTGTGGAGAAGATGGAGTTGGAGTTACAACATATACAGCTCCGCGAAGAAGCGTATCAGTAGAATATCTGTAACCGCTGTGCTCTGAGCCAGCCATAGGGTGCCCGCCTATGAAATGTGCATCAAGCTTGGCACTGTGGACAGCATTATGCACACAGCTCTTAACGCTTCCGACATCTGTTATTATACATGAATCCTTTATAATATGTCTTAATGTGGCAAGATATTCTGTTATTGTAACAACAGGTGTGCATAAAAATATGTAATCACAGTCACTGAAATTATCATCAACCGAATCGGCTACAACATCAACAACGCCATCATCTTTTGCCTGATAAAGAGGAGCTTTACTTCTGCTAGTAACTGTTATAGTATAATCAGGATGTACTTTTTTTAACTTACGGGCGATAGAACCGCCAATAAGACCAAAACCAACAAAACCAATGTTCATAATATAGAACTCCAATCTATATGATGTTGGGGTCAAAAGGTATTTTGACCCCTTTGATACCAGATTGCTACGTGCTTTGCACTCTCACAATCCTCAAAAACATTCGTAATCCGCTCATTTTTCTTTGAAAAATGGCTGCTTACCCTGGTATCATATTAATACACTTTAACACGTTAATGTAAAAAAAGCAAGCATAACAGGGATAGTTTGAAATGTGGTTATTCTTGACATTTGCTATTGTTATGCTAAAATATTTCCTAGCGCACAGGCTTTGGAGCCTGTATTTAATGTGCCCTTTTAATGGCAGAATGGAGGAAGTAACATGGCTACAGCTTATAACCATAAAGTTGTTGAGAAAAAGTGGCGTGGTAATTGGGAAGCACATCCAATTAACGTCAATGATGGAAAGAAAGAAAAGTATTATTGTCTGGATATGTTCCCATATCCTTCAGGTAACGGCTTACATGTAGGTCACTGGAGAGGATATGTTATCAGTGATATCTGGAGCAGATATAAGATTATGCATGGCTATTATGTAATCCACCCAATGGGATGGGATGCATTTGGACTTCCAGCAGAGAATTATGCCATAAAGAATGGTGTACATCCTAAGATTTCTACAGCTAACAATGTAGCTAATATCAAGAGACAGATTAAAGATATCTCAGCAGTATATGACTGGGATATGGAAGTTAATACAACAGATCCAGAGTTCTATAAGTGGACTCAGTGGATATTTGTTAAAATGTTCAAGGCAGGATTAGCATATGAGAAGGAGATGCCAATTAACTGGTGCCCATCTTGTAAGACAGGTCTTGCTAATGAGGAAGTTGTCAACGGCTGCTGTGAGCGTTGTCATTCAGTAGTTACTAAGAAGAACTTAAAGCAGTGGATGCTTAAGATTACAGCATATGCTGACAGATTATTAGAGGATCTTGACAAGCTTGACTGGCCTGAGAAGGTTAAGAAGATGCAGACTGACTGGATCGGAAGATCTTATGGTGCTGAGGTTGACTTCAAGGTTGACGGAAGAGACGATAAGATTACAGTATATACAACAAGACCAGATACACTCTATGGAGCTACATTTATGGTACTTGCTCCTGAGCATGCACTTGCTAAGAGCCTTGCAACAGATGAGACAAGAGCTGCAGTAGAAGATTATATCTATAAGGCTTCAACACGTTCTAACATCGACCGTATGCAGGACAAGGAAAAGACAGGTGTATTCACAGGTTCATATGCAATCAATCCATTGAATGGTAACAAGACACCTATCTGGCTTTCTGACTATGTTCTCGCAGATTATGGTACAGGAGCTATAATGTGTGTTCCAGCTCATGATGACAGAGACTTTGCATTTGCTAAGAAGTTTGACCTTCCAATCGTTCAGGTTATCGCTAAGGATGGCAAAGAGATTGAGAACATGACAGAGGCATATACAGAGGCTTCTGGTACTATGATTAACTCTGGTGAGTGGAATGGAATGGAATCTTCGGTTCTTAAGAAAGAAGCTCCACTTATCATTGAGCAGAAGGGCTTTGGTAAGAAGAAGGTTAACTATAAGCTTCGTGACTGGGTATTCTCAAGACAGAGATACTGGGGTGAGCCAATTCCGATTGTTCACTGTCCAGATTGTGGATGCGTTCCAGTTCCAGAAGACCAGCTTCCAGTTCTTCTTCCAGATGTTGAGAAGTATGAGCCAACAGGAACAGGTGAATCTCCACTTGCTGCTATTGATTCATGGGTTAACACAACATGTCCTTGCTGTGGCAAGCCAGCTAAGAGAGAGACTAACACAATGCCTCAGTGGGCTGGTTCTTCATGGTATTTCTTAAGATATGTTGATAACAAGAATACAGAGGAGCTTGTAAGCAAGGAGAAGGCTGACAAGTATCTTCCAGTTGATATGTATATTGGTGGTGTAGAGCATGCCGTTCTTCATCTTCTTTATTCAAGATTCTATACAAAGTTCTTATATGATCAGGGCGTAATTGACTTTGATGAGCCATTCAAGAAGCTGTTCAATCAGGGTATGATTACAGGTAAGAATGGTGTTAAGATGAGTAAGTCTATGGGTAATGTAGTATCTCCAGACGACCTTATCGAAGATTATGGCTGTGATGCATTAAGAATGTATGAATTATTCGTTGGACCACCAGAAATGGATGCTGAGTGGGATGACAGAGGAATTGATGGTGTTCGTAGATTCCTTAACAGATTCTGGACACTTGTTACAGAGTCTGCTGACAAGAATATTGAAGCTACACCAGATATGATTAAGATAAGACACAGAATTACATGTGATATCACATCAAGAATTGAGAGCTTCAACCTCAATACAGTTGTAAGTGGATTCATGGAATACACTAACAAGCTTATTGATATTGCCAAGAAAGAGGGCGGTGTTGATAAGGCAACTCTTGATACAATTGTAACACTTCTTGCACCATTTGCACCTCATATAGCAGAGGAACTCTGGGAGGTTCTTGGACATAAGGAGAGCGTATTCGTTAATAATCCATGGCCTGAGTATGATGAGGCAGAGATGAAGGATGATACAATCGAGATAGCTGTCCAGATTAATGGTAAGATGAAGGGAAAGGTAACAATTCCTGCTGATGCCGATCAGGATACAGCAATATCTGCGGCTAAGGAAACACTTGGCGACAAGTTCCCTGAGAATATCGTTAAGCAGATTTACGTTCCTGGAAGAATTATTAATATTGTAGCTAAGTAATAGATATACAAAGGTATCGCCTGAATTTTGATATGTACCCAGAATACTGGACACATATCATTTTCAGGCGGTATTTTTATGTAAACACTTAGTGAAAAAAATCTCCACATGGTGTTTACTTGATTGATTCAGTTGTTCATCATCGCCAGAATCTCAGGTATGATTTTCTTTTCAGAATCTGAAAGCTCATCCTCAACCTGTGAGATTACCAGTACAAGATCGTCTTTGGTGAACTGTATTCCTGCCTGTTTAGCTTTGCTGTTTAATGCAAGCATAAGAGGAAGCAGCTCTTCCTTGCTGCGCCCCTTGGATAATGTTTTAAATTCATTGATTAAAAGCTGTTTTCTAAATTCTAATTCTGCCATATATTCCTTTCAAACCTAAATGATACAGGGTTTCTATAATATATTATCAAGCTGGCTTAAATATTCGTCATATAATTTCTGCTGCTCCTTTGACATGTTGGCCATGAACATGGCACCTGGGTCAGAAGCAGTGTTTGTTGATTTTGGCATATTCTGCATGTTGAATGGAAAGCCGTCTGCCATGTTATAATCTTTGAATATATCAGACATGGAGGCGAATGTTTTATAATTCTTAATCAGGGAAAATATCATAGTAGGGCAGTATGGGCCTATGCAGTTAAGGAAGTCCTCATTGGAAATAAGTTCTTTGAGGTATGGAATATTAATTCCAGAGTGATTATAATTGCATTGGTATATGCCATTATCACATTTAAAATAGTTAAGGGTATACCTGAATTCCAAGAATCGTATCATCAAAGATAACTGGCGCTGTGTCCCCATATCAAAAAATGGAAGGGCGGCTTTTGCCATCTGAAGCATCCATGGGGTTGTATTCAGATCAAAATCTGTAATGGGTGTATTTTTATCCATGCCAGTTCCTTTCATACTTCTATGATTAATACACAATTCTTAATTTTATTATATGATGATAGAGCCTAATTATTCATTTTAGACATATACTATATTGTAATGTGGATTTTGAGGAGATTATCATGTATAGTATAAATGAAAAATTAATAGTTAATGGAGAAGAAGTATATGAGATAGAAGATTATACTGGTAAAGATTATAATAAAGTTCAGGCTAGTCTTGAAGTAAAAGGAATTACTGTCAGTATTGAAAAGAAAGCAGTAGATGATAAAAGTAAATATAAAGGTAAAGAAGATTTAATAATTGATCAATCTGCTAAAAAAGATTCTACTTTAGTAAAGGG
>ERZ1026854.588-NODE-588-length-25084-cov-17.892525_pt1 | contig 25084 bp, 16 predicted proteins | sample MGYA00380157_ERZ1026854 | MGnify/ENA primary metagenome ERZ1026854 (study PRJEB33269, sample SAMEA4719793) | human gut metagenome | biome: human-associated habitat; feature: organic feature; material: feces | place: Cameroon | collected 2013-10 ... | reverse complement strand
AAAATGGTATGTGGCTGCAAAAAAGGCAGATTTTGATAAATGGGCGAAGGAATTTTATATCAGTCCGGTGACGGCGAGAATCCTAAGAAACCGGGATCTGACGGAAGAGAGTGAGATACAGAAGTTCCTCTACGGGAAACTGGAAGATTGTTATTCTCCCTGGCTGTTAAAGGATATGGATAAGGCAGTGGAGGAAATTCTAAAAGCGGTAAAGGAAGGGCTGCATATCCGGGTCATCGGGGATTATGATGTGGATGGAATCTGTTCTTCCTATATTCTGACCAAAGGTTTTCAGATGCTGGGGGCTCAGGTGGACACGGCTATTCCCCACAGAATCCATGACGGCTATGGATTGAACGAGCATCTGATCGAAGAGGCCAAAAGAGAAGGTGTCGGTATGATCGTGACCTGCGATAACGGAATTGCAGCGGCACCCCAGATCGCACTGGCAAATTCTCTCGGCATGCGGGTGATCGTTACGGATCATCATGAAGTTCCATATATAGAAGAAAACGGAGAGCGGAAGGAACAGCTGCCTCCGGCGCTGGCAGTGGTGGATCCCAAGAGAGCAGACGATACGTATCCTTTTTCCGGAATCTGTGGTGGTGTGGTGGCGCTGAAACTGATCCAGGCGATCATGGAAAAGACAGGAAATCCGGGACTTGTAAATATTCAGGAGGAGTTACTGGAATTTGCAGCACTGTCTACCGTATGCGATGTTATGGAGTTAAAAGATGAGAACCGCATTCTGGTGAAGGAAGGGTTGAAGCGTATCCAGAAGGGATATAACGAAGGCTTGAAGGCACTGATGGAAGTGAATGATATTGCGCCAGACCGGCTGAGCGCCTATCATCTGGGATTTGTGCTGGGACCCTGCCTGAATGCCACGGGAAGACTGGATACTGCCAAACGGGCATTGGAACTGCTGCAGAGCTTTACCAGGGCGGATGCCATGACCGCGGCGAGAGAGCTGAAAGACCTGAATGAGAGCCGCAAGAACCTGACAGTACAGGGAATTCAGAGAGCGGATGAGTATATTCAGGAACATCATATGGCAGAAGATAAAGTTATGGTGATCTATCTGCCGGAGGTACATGAGAGCATTGCCGGTATTATTGCCGGAAAAGTCAGAGAAAAATACCATCATCCGGTCTTCATTCTGACCAAGGGAGAAGATGGAGTTAAGGGTTCCGGACGATCCATAGAAGCCTATCACATGTATGATGCCATGACGCAGGTAAAAGAGTATTTTACCAAGTACGGCGGTCATAAGCTGGCAGCGGGCCTTTCCATGCGGGAGGAGGATATCGAACCTCTGCGGATTGCCCTCAATAAAAACTGTACGCTGACAGAAGATGATTTTATTCCCAGAGTACATATTGATGTGGCAATGCCCATGGGGTATGCGGATGATGCGCTGGCGGGAGAGTTTGCCCTGTTGGAGCCTTTCGGCACCGGGAATCCACGTCCTTTGTTTGCCCAGAAGGGGCTGGTCTTCCAGGCGGCCTTTAAAATGGGTGCCAACAAGACCTGTGCCAGATTCCGGGTGAAGACACCGGAGGGTACGACACAGACGGTGGTATTTTTTGGAGATCTGGAGAAACTGGGAGCTTTCCTGGATGAAAAATATGGTGTTGGAAGTGAAGAGGCACTTTACGCCGGGAAAGGGAATTTCCCATTGTCCGTGGTATATCAGGTCAGCCAGAATACCTATAAGGGGAAAACGGAAGTACAGTTCGTCATGCAGAACTATTGTTGATAGTTTTGTAACTGTTCAGAATCACATTCGCAATTTTTTATTTTTTGAACACAAAATGGACACATTTTCTCTGTAATATGTATTTCAGATAGTTGATGAACTCACTATCTCCCCCCCTCATAAGAAAGCGAAAAGCCTTAGGTACGATGCCTGAGGCTTTTTGGTGTCCGGAGAGAAACTTACCGCAGTTTATAAAACCTCAAGACACATTTTAGAATTAAGTTAGAATTCGTACACACTCTGTACACATTTACCCTGTAATATGTATTTCAGATAGTTGATGAACTCACTATCTCCCCCCCCTCATAAGAAAATCGGAAAGCCTCAGGTGCAACAGCCTGGGGCTTTTCGATGTCTGGAAAAGAAAAATAGTTTCCGATAATGCTTGACGCCACCCGGAAGTTAGGGATTATAATATAAAGATATGGATAAAAATTATAAAAATATAGAAGGAATAGCAGTACAAAAATGAAAACACAGATTTACGAATGGAGACAGGCACTGAAAAATATTACCTTAAAAAATTGTGCCATAACTTTGTTGGGAAGTTTTATTCTGGCATTTGGATTATATAACGTGCACTCCATCTCCGGAGTAACGGAGGGCGGTGTGTTGGGAGCTATGTTGCTGTTGGAGCATTGGACAGGAATCTCTCCGGCGTTTACCGGAGGGATTATGAATATTCTATGTTATATTCTCGGATGGAAGCTGTTAGGCAAGGAATTTATCGCCTATTCGGCTCTGGCTGCCGCAGGATTCTCCGGGGCCTATAAAATCTGCGAGCAATTTCCTCATCTGTGGCCGGAATTGGCAAATATGCCCCTTCTGGCAGCACTGGTGGGAGCATTGTTCGTCGGTGTCGGTGCCGGACTGTGCGTGCGCATCGGCGGAGCCCCCAGCGGAGATGATGCCCTGGCCATGAGTATTTCCCATGCTGCCGGCTGGAAGATCCAGTGGGTGTATCTGATGTCGGATCTGATCATACTGGTAATGTCCTTAAGCTACATTCCGGTGAGACGGATCGGATATTCGCTGTTTACCGTGCTTATGTCCGGACAGCTGATCGGCCTGATCCAGAACTTCGGAAGCACATCCCGCAAGGATGCAGAAGGGATTACGGATTCGTAATGTGAAATTACAGATTGATCTGGTAGATCTGAATTTCACCGTTGTCAAAGATGCAGGGCCAGGTGGAACGGAAGTAATTTTCATCCACCGCATAGCTTGCCCGTTCCCAGGAAGAGACTTCAATATAATCGATGTCGTAAGTGCGGATCAGATCAGCAGAAACAGCGGGAGACTCATAAATTGTCCGGAAATCTTCATGATATTCCGTGTGATAGAGACCGTGCATTGCCAAAAAGCTTCCCGCCCCGTTTAACACATTGCGCCCAGCAAGGGCAGCAATTTCGTTTACATGCCTGTTGTTAGTAAGAAAGCGGGAGGTTGGAGAGGTATTTTGCTCCACGAATGCAGCAGCTTCCACCTGTGCGGAAGAATAAGCGGTATAATCGGATATTACCTCTCTGCACAGGGTCAGAACGGCAGAAAAGGTGCAAAGAAATACCATGCCGATCATGCAGAAGTATCGTGAAGAAGCTTTCTTCAGAGAACGCAGGAAATCAATTCCGTAATCGGCACTGAGGCAGCAGACAAATATATAGGTTACATATAATAGTTTATTATTGTCATATGTGTTAGGGGTGAAGGAAATGATTTCCACAACAAACCACAGGAGAAATGCCCCGGACATCACATCAAAATCTTCTTTTTTACAATGAATCATGGCAGGGACGAACAATAGCAGGATCGCACCCCAGTTTTTCAGATAAAACCACAAATAAGTATCGCCCTGATTTCCCCAGTTAAAATGCCCCAGCAAAAAGCCGGATTGCGTTGTCTGGCCAAAAGTCCATTCCAATAACTGCGGAAGTGCAAGAAGCAGAAGCGCACCAAAGAAAACTCCCCAGGTGGTCAAAAACTTCTGCAGTGTATAATTGTTTGTACTTTTACCGGAAAAGCACCGGTACAGTAAGGACAGACCGTATAGCACGAGGGATGCCGCAACAAGGATGCCAAAACGAAAGAGTAGTACAGGTGCAACGGCAGCAGAACTTTTGTTCAGAATTTCCAGAAGAATCATACAGGTCACGAAACATCCGAGCAGAACGGCTCCCGGATGCGCTACCGGGGAAGTATTATGCGGCACGGACCGGTAAAGGTACAATAACATCCAACAGGCACTTAAGATCAGGATGGCAACGAAGGAATGGGTATGGATCATAGGTAATGTCCCTGCCAGGATACCGGCAGGGAGAAAACATTCTTTTTCCCCGTTCCGGATGGCCCGAAGCAGCAGCCAGATGGCACAGAACAGGACCGCATAGCCAAAGAGTGTTGCACGCTGTGGCAGGAGCATATCTGCGATGATATTGACCCAGCGGATATTCCGGTCGACCAGATTGGTAGGGGTAGTGTAATAGCCGGTAAAAATATCACTGAATTTATAACCGCCTTCTCTGCTCCAGTCAATGAAATATACGAAGCCAAGACCGCCGTTATAGAAAAATAAGACCCAGGCAGCCAGAGATTTGGCGCGATCATGGAACAGAACATCGGCAATGGCATAAAATCCCGTTATGACCTGGAAAAAGGCAAAATACATAGGGAGCATATAAGCATAGCGCAGGGATGCACCAAACAGGTAAATACTGGAAGAAATACTGTCGCACAGGAAAGGATAGCAGAGCTTATCCCAGGGAGAGATGGAGTAGTAAGGAGGGAAGGTCTGTTGATTGGCAATACTTGTAATGATTCCCAGGTGCATCTGCAGATCCCCATAAGTACACTGCCCCACATGAAGACCATCGTCCTTCGGCAGGATGGTGTGGGTGGATAACAAAATACAAAACAGAACAAAGGTACCGCCTGCCAGCAGAAGAAAGGCATAATTTCTGCGCAACAGCTGCCGGTAGTCTTTGGTGGGAGCAGTCGAAGATACTGCCGTGGCAGGATGGTAAAAGACATATAGCAGGACCAGACAAATGACTACGAAAAGCAGAGCCATAATATGAGCTGTCATGGAAAAACCGAAGAAGAAGGCAAACAGAGCAGGAATCCACTGCAACAGAACAGAGCCGGATACACTGCCGGTCAGCAGATGGAACAGAAGTCCCTTTTTAGGAAAAATACGTTTTATGTACAGAAACCCCACACATTGAAATAGAAGAAAATAAAGTGTGCCAAGGATATTTCCGAATGCAGATCCATAGAAACCGTTCATGAGAATTCCTCCTTAAATAAAAATCAGTAATATTATACCATTGCTTCGGAAAAAGCAAAAGATGCAACTAAATTTAAGGGTGGTACATTCTGAGAAAAAAGAGTAAAATAGAATACAGTATGTGAAAAAGATTCCTGAGAGAAAGGCGGATACCTCTATGGAAAACGATAAGAATAAGATGGAAAACAAGAAATTAACAGAGCTTCTGGAGCACTTGGAATATGAGCTGGTACAGGGAACACTGGACAGAGAGATCCCTGCGGTGGTCTATGATTCCCGCAAGGTCGTTCCGGGATGCTTATTTCTCTGCATCGGCGGAGCAAATTTTGACGGTCATGATTTTGCTGCACAGGTGGCAGAGCAGGGAGCCGGAGTACTAGTGGTGCAAAAAGACGTGGAACTGCCGGAAAATGTGGATGTGACGGTGGTCAAAGTAGCGGATACCAGATATGCCATGGCATTTATTTCTGCGGCCTGGTTCGGACATCCGGCAGAAAAGCTGAAAGTCATCGGTATCACGGGTACCAAAGGTAAGACAACGACCACCTATCTGGTAAAGTCCATTCTGGAAAATGCCGGCTATAAAGTGGGACTGGTGGGAACCATCGAAGTGATCATCGGAGATGAACATATCCATGCCAACAATACCACCCCGGAATCCTATCTGCTGCAGGAGTATTTTGCCCGTATGGTGGAGGCAGGACTGGATACGGTTGTGATGGAAGTATCCTCTCAGGCGCTGATGCTGCACCGTACGCAGGGCTTTGTGTTCGATTACGGTATTTTCACGAATCTGGAACCGGATCATATCGGTCCCAACGAGCATGCCAGCTTCGAGGAATATCTGCACTGCAAGGGATTATTGTTCAAACAGTGCAAGGTAGGTATTGTGAATGGTGACGATGAGCACTGGCAGGCAGTGACGGAAGGACATACCTGCACACTGGAGAGCTTCGGAATGGGAGAGCACTGTATGCTCCGGGCGGAAGAACGGAAACTGGTGCATAAGCCCGGAGAACTGGGCGTGACTTTCCACGTAGCCGGACTGATGGATTTTGATGTGGAAGTGCCCATGCCCGGCAAATTCAGCGTGTACAATGCGCTGGCGGCTATTGCCATCTGCCGTCATTTCAAGGTAGATGAGGAAAACATTAAAAAGGCGCTGTTGCAGGCAAAGGTAAAAGGCCGTATCGAGATGATCAAGGTATCCGATCAGTTCACCCTGCTGATCGATTATGCCCACAATGCCATGGCGCTGGAGAGTCTGCTGACCACGTTGCGGGAATATGAACCTCACAGGCTGATCAGCCTGTTCGGCTGCGGAGGCAACCGTTCGAGACAGCGTCGTTTTGAGATGGGAGAGGTCAGCGGCAAGCTGGCGGATCTGACCATCATTACCTCCGACAATCCCCGTTTTGAGGAACCGCAGGATATTATCGACGATATCAAGACAGGTATGGCGAAAACGGATGGAAATTATGTAGAGATCTGCGATCGTAAGGAAGCCATCACTTATGCTATCGAACACGGAGAACCCGGAGATATTATCGTGCTGGCAGGCAAGGGACATGAAGATTACCAGGAGATCCGCGGGGTGAAGCATCCCATGGATGAGAGAGATCTGATCCGGGATATTCTGGCGGAAGGACATATTCCGGGATCTGCAGCAAAATAATGAGGAAAACAGATTGAATACGTTATATGCGGATATCATTGTAGATATCTCCCACGAAAAACTGGATAGAACCTTTCAATACCGGGTACCGGAGAGTCTGCGGGGCAGACTGGAGCCGGGAGCCTGTGTCATGATCCCGTTTGGCAACGGCAATCGTCTCATCAAGGGTTACGTGGTGGCTTTGGGGGAAACGTGTCAGTTCGCTCCGGAGAAGATCAAGGATATCGCAGGAATGCCGGAAAAAGAGACCGGAGTGGAGGACAAAATGATCGCTCTGGCTGCCTGGATCCGTCGGAATTACGGCTGTACCATGATCCAGGCACTGAAGACAGTACTGCCGGCAAAACAGTCGGTAAAAAAGCTGGAACACAGACAACTGGTACGTCTGATGAACAGGGAAGAGATTCTGTCATTATTAGGAGAATGTGAACGGAAAAAACAGGTGGCCAAGGCAAGACTGTTAAAAGCCCTGTCAGAGCAGGAAACGATTCCCTATGAGTGGATCACGGGGAAACTGGGTGTCAGTGCTGCCACAGTGAACAGTATTGTAAAAAGCGGCGCAGCAAAACTGGTCAGCTCTGAAAGCTACCGCAATCCGGTCAAAATGCAGTCCGTAGAGGCAGTTCATAATACGCTGAGTGAGGAACAGCAGACCATCGTTACGGAAGTGCTTGCGGATTTTGATGCCGGAAGGAGACAGACCTATCTGATCCACGGCATCACCGGCAGCGGCAAGACGGAAGTATACATGCGGCTGATCGGAGAAATGATCGCGAGGGGACGGCAGGCTATTGTGCTGATTCCCGAGATCGCCCTGACTTATCAGACACTGTTGCGATTTTACCAGAGATTCGGTGATCGGGTCAGCGTGATGAATTCCACGTTATCCTCCGGGGAAAAATACGATCAGTGCGAACGGGCCAAAGCAGGAGAAATCGATGTGATCATCGGCCCAAGATCCGCACTTTTTACGCCGTTTCCAAGTCTTGGTCTGATCGTTATGGATGAGGAGCAGGAGAACAGCTATAAAAGTGAAAGTACTCCGAAATATCATGCCAGAGAGACTGCGCTGGAAGTGGCAGAACTGTACGGGGCCAGTGTAGTGCTGGGTTCAGCCACACCTTCCCTGGAGGCCTATTATCGTGCCGGTAGGGGAGAATACCGACTGTTTCAACTGACAAAGCGGCTCACCGGCGGGGAACTTCCCACGGTGTACACGGTGGATCTCAGACAGGAACTGCAGGAGGGTAACCGTTCTATTTTCAGCAGAAAATTGCAGGAACTGATGACAGACCGGCTGAACAAGGGTCAGCAGACCATCCTGTTTTTAAACCGAAGAGGCTACGCGGGATTTGTGTCCTGCCGTTCCTGCGGTGAGGTCATGAAGTGTCCGCACTGTGATGTCTCTCTCTCGGAACATAAGGGAGGAAGGCTGATCTGTCATTACTGTGGTTATACACAGCCGATGCCGAAGCTTTGTCCCAAGTGTGGATCGAAATATATTCTGGGATTTAAGGCAGGCACCCAGCAGATCGAGGAAAAGCTAAAGGAGCTGTACCCCGGTGTGCGGACGTTACGCATGGATGCGGATACCACCCGGACGAAGGACAGCTATGAGAAAATATTATCCTCCTTCGCAAACGGGGAAGCGGACGTGCTGATCGGCACCCAGATGATCGTCAAGGGACATGATTTCCCAAAGGTGACACTGGTGGGGATCCTGGCGGCGGATCTGTCGTTAAATGCATCGGATTACCGGGCGGGAGAGCGGACTTTCCAGCTTCTGACCCAGGCGGTGGGCCGGGCCGGCAGAGGGGCGCTCCCCGGGGAAGCGGTGATCCAGACCTATCAGCCGGATCATTACGCCATTACCTGTGCTGCGGCTCAGGATTACGAGAGCTTTTATCAGGAGGAGATTCTGTATAGAGAGCTGTCCGGCTACCCGCCGGTGGCTCATATGTTGGCAGTACAGATCTACGGGAAAGAGGAAGAAAATGTAAAACAGCTTGCCCTGAGACTGACAGATGTGGTAAAGTCTAATATGGACTTTTTGTCAGGAAAGCAAAAAGAACAGTCCAATAAGAAGATACAGGTACTGGGACCTGCCCCTGCCAACATCAGCAAGATCAATGATATCTACCGGTATGTGTTCTATGTGAAGCATGCGGAGTATGATGTCCTGGTGGAAGTAAAGGACAGACTGGAGGAAACTCTCAGACAGTGGCAGCCCAGACAGATGAGTATACAATTTGATTTTGACCCGGTAAGCGTGTTATAGGAGGTAAAGAACTGTGGCAATCAGAAACATTCGTGAATATGGGGATGAAGTACTGACCAAGACCTGCAAAGAGGTCAAGGAGATGACACCCCGGACCAAAGAACTGATCGAGGATATGTTGGAGACTATGTACGATGCCAATGGCGTAGGGCTGGCGGCACCACAGGTAGGTGTCCTGAAGAGAATCGTGGTGATCGATACCACCGGAGAGGATCCGTATATTCTGATCAACCCCCGCATCATAGAGAGCAGTGGAGAGCAGACCGGACAGGAAGGGTGTCTTAGCGTACCCGGTAAGTTCGGCATCGTAACCAGACCCAATTATGTGAAAGCGGTAGCACTGGATGTGAATATGAAGCCCATCGAAGTAGAGGGAACAGAATTGCTGGCCAGAGCCATCTGCCACGAACTGGATCATCTGGACGGTCATCTCTATGTGGAAAAGGCGGAAGGACCGCTGCAGGATATGACCTACGAGGATGAGGAAGAAGAGTAAGCTTTCCGGAAAGGAGACAGACTATGCAGATCGTATTTATGGGAACTCCCGATTTTGCCGTGGGAGCGCTGGAGGCACTGATCACACAGGGCCATGAGATCACCGCAGTGGTGACCCAGCCGGACAAGCCAAAGGGCAGAAGCAAAGAATTACAGTTTCCTCCCGTGAAGGAATGTGCGGTAAAACATGGCATTCCTGTATTCCAGCCCCGTCGGATCAAGACACCGGAAGCCATTGAGGAACTGAAAAAATATCCCGCAGATATTTATATCGTGGCGGCGTTCGGACAGATCCTGTCTCAGGAGATTCTGGATCTGCCGAAATACGGATGTCTGAACATCCATGCATCCCTCCTTCCGAAATACCGCGGGGCATCTCCTATCCAGAGAGTGATCATCGACGGAGAGGCCGAGACCGGTGTGACCATCATGCAGATGAATGCGGGACTGGACACCGGCGATATGTTGTACCGGAAGAAAATCCCCATTACTTCGGAGGACACCTTCGAAACTTTGCATGACAAGCTGATGGTGCTGGGCGGGGAAGCGATCACCGAGGCACTGCCTCTGCTGGAGGCAGGCAAACTGGTACCGGAAAAGCAGGATGATACCAAGACCTGCTACGCGGCCCTGATCACCAAAGAGATGGGAAAGCTAGACTTTACGAAAACAGCTGCAGAACTGGATCGTTTGATCCGTGGACTGACTCCCTGGCCCAGTGCATATACGCATTATCATGGAAAACAGCTGAAAATCTGGAAAGCCATTCCTATGGCAACTGCGCATAAGGAAGCACCGGGCACGATCCTTACGGTGAATAAGGATTCCTTTGAAGTGGCTGCATCGGAAGGCTCCTTAAAGGTGATGGAACTGCAGCTGGAAGGTAAAAAGCGTATGACAACTCACGATTTCCTGCTGGGGGTAAAGGTACAGCCGGGAGAGCTTCTGGGCGAGCGTTAGGATACGACGAAACGAAAAGCAACGATCGGGTAAGCGGTGTTGACAGAAAGGAGACTTTCGTATGTACGGTGGTTATTACGGATATGGTTATTATTGGGATCCTACTTATTTTCTGGTACTGGTCGGACTGGTATTGTGTCTGGGTGCCAGCGCACTGGTGAATTCCACCATGCGCAAATACAGCAAAGTCCGAAATATGAGAGGATTGACGGGAGCGGAAGCGGCCCGCAACATTCTCAACAGAGAAGGCTTATACAATGTACAGATCGAGTGCCTGAACTCCGATGACGGTGATCATTACGATCCCCGGACGGATACGGTGCGACTGTCTTACAACAACTTTAACGGAACCTCGGTGACCGCGGTCAGTGTTGCGGCCCATGAGTGCGGACATGCCATTCAGCATGCCCATGGCTATGCCCCCATGAGCATTCGTGCCGCACTGGTGCCGGTGGTGAATATCGGAAGCAATTTAAGCATTCCCCTGATCTTTTTAGGAGTACTGCTCAGCTGGAACCAGACATTGATCCAGCTTGGTATCTGGGCATTTGCCCTGACCGTTATTTTCCAACTGGTGACACTGCCTGTGGAATTCAATGCTTCCCACAGAGCTATCGTGAAGGTGGAAGAATACGGGTTATTAGGCAGTGAAGAAGTAAGCGGCGGCAAAAAGGTGCTGACGGCAGCGGCTCTGACCTATGTGGCAGGAGCGGCCTCCTCCGCATTACAGCTGCTCAGACTGATCCTGCTGTACGGCGGCAATCGCAGAAGGAGAGACTAATCTTGAGTGATCATGCAACGACCGATACGAGAGAGATTATAGTGGAGATCCTGCTCAGTCTGGAAAAGGGGCAGGATTTTTCCCATAAATTGATGAAAGCGGTTCTGGATAAATACGATTATCTGGATCCCAGAGAGAAAGCGTTTATCAAAAGAGTCACGGAAGGTACGATAGAGAGACAGCTGGAGCTGGACTATTATCTGGATCGGTTTTCTTCTGTTCCGGTCCGGAAGATGAAGCCTCTGATCCGCTGTCTTCTTCGCATGAGTACTTATCAGATCCTGTATATGGACGCAGTTCCCGACAGTGCGGTGTGCAATGAGGCCTGCAAGCTGGCGGCCAAAAGAGGCTTCCGTACCCTGAAAGGTTTCGTCAATGCGGTGCTGCGTAATATTTCCCGCAGCAAGGAACAGATGCCGTTGCCGGATCCCAAGGATACGGTGAAATATCTGAGCATAAAATATTCCATGCCGGAATGGATCGTGAATCTGTGGCTGCCTGCATATGGCAGAGAAGGAACGGAAACACTTTTAAAAGGACTCCTTTCCATTCATCCGGTATCCCTGCGGTTCTCCACGGAACTGACCGAAGCGGAGCGAGAGTCACTGGCGGAGAAAATTGAGAAAACCGGTGTACGTCTGCAGCAAAGCAGGGAACTTCCTTATGTGTATCTGGCACAGAATCTGGAAAATGTAAGTGAACTTCCGGGCTTTGCGGAAGGCAAATTTACCGTGCAGGATGCCAGTTCTGCGCTGGCGGTGGAAGCGGCGGGCATTCAGCCCGGCAACACGGTCATGGATCTGTGTGCAGCTCCCGGAGGCAAGACGATCCTGGCAGCGGAATTTGCAGGGGAGACAGGCCACGTCGTGTCCCGTGATGTATCGGAATACAAGACGGACCTGATCCGGGAGAATCTGGAGCGCATGAACCGTAGGAATGTGGAGGTTCAGGTGTATGATGCCACGGTGCATGATCCGGAGAAGGAAAAATATGCGGACGTGGTGCTGATGGATGTCCCCTGCTCTGGTCTTGGTGTTATGGGAAAAAAGAGAGATATCAAATATCATGCCACACCGGAAAGCCTGCAATCCATCACAGAACTGCAAAGGCAGATCGTGGCAGCCGGATGGCAGTATGTGAAGCCGCACGGTGTACTGCTCTACAGTACCTGCACGATCCACCGCGGGGAAAATCAGGAGATGGCAGTCTGGATCACAGAGAATTTCCCGTTTGTACTGGAAGAAGAGAGACAGCTTCTGCCGGGAACGGATGAGACCGACGGATTCTATTATGCAAGACTGCGCAGAAAAGCGTGAGAGATAAGAAGTAAGAGAACGAAAAATGGATACGAAAAAAGATATCAAATCCCTGAATCTGGAAGAATTGAAGACAGAGCTGGAGAGCATGGGAGAGAAGGCCTTCCGGGCAAAGCAGATGTATGAATGGATGCATGTGAAGCTGGCCAGGAGCTTTGATGAAATGACCAACCTCTCCGCAAAATTCAGGGAGCAATGTAAGGAAAAATATGAATACACCTGTGTAAACCCTGTCAGAATACAGGAGTCCAAGATCGATGGAACGAAAAAATTCCTGTTTGAATTATCTGATGGCAATGTGGTGGAAAGTGTCTGGATGCAGTATAAGCACGGCAACAGTGTGTGCATTTCTTCACAGGTGGGATGCCGTATGGGCTGTAAATTCTGTGCGTCCACGCTGGACGGACTGGAACGGAATCTGACTCCTTCCGAGATGCTGGATCAGATTTACGCCATCACAAGACTGACGGGGGAGCGGGTCTCCAATGTGGTAGTCATGGGCACTGGGGAACCGATGGATAATTATGACAATATTTTGAAATTTCTGCATCTTCTGACAGATGAGAACGGTCTGAACATCAGCCAGAGAAATGTCACGGTGTCCACCTGTGGAATCGTGCCCAGAATGCGGCAGCTGGCGGATGAAAAGCTGCAGATCACACTGGCACTGTCCTTGCATGCCACCACCGATGAAAAACGAAGAAAACTGATGCCCATTGCCAACCGGTATTCTATCAAAGAGTTGATGGAAGTCTGTCAGTATTATTTCGAACAGACCGGACGAAGGATCACTTTCGAATACAGTCTGGTGGGCGGTGTGAATGATACGGAAGAGGATGCCAGGGAACTGATCGCCCTGGCGAAGCCGTTGTGCTGCCATATCAATCTCATCCCGGTCAACCCCATTAAAGAGCGGGATTATGTGCAGTCGGATACGAAGCACATTCAGGCATTTAAAAATAAACTTGAAAGTAAGAAGATACATGTTACAATTAGAAGGGAGATGGGCCGGGATATTGACGGAGCCTGCGGACAGTTAAGGCGCCGTCATACGCAGGAGGCGAAGAACCCGGGGGAACTCTCACAGGAGGAAGTTTGACGTGCTTAAGACGTTTTCCATAACCGATATCGGAAGGAAAAGAAAAGTAAATCAGGACTATATCTATACCTCTGAAAAACCGGTGGGAAATCTGCCGAATGTATTTATCGTGGCAGATGGTATGGGTGGTCACAATGCGGGAGACTATGCGTCCAAGGTAACGGTAGAGACCATGCTTGCCGAGATGGAGAATTCTTTTGAGAAGAATCCCACCCTGATCTTCCGCAAAGCCATTGAGGAAGCCAATGATGTGATCCGCAAGAGAGCCAGCGAGGATGAAAAGCTGGAAGGAATGGGGACTACGGTCGTAGTGGCATCCTGCATGGGCAGATTCTTACAGGTGGCCAATGTAGGAGACAGCAGACTCTATGTGGTGGGCAGCAAGATCCGCCAGATCACAAGAGATCATTCGTATGTAGAAGAAATGGTACGGATCGGAGAACTGGATCGTGCCGATGCAAGGAACCATCCGGATAAAAATATTATTACCAGAGCGGTAGGGGCGGAAGACAAAGTGGAGCCGGATTTCTTTACCGTGGAATTACAGGAGGGTGAGATCGTCCTTATGTGCTCGGATGGTCTGACAAATATGCTGGAAGACGAGGAAATCCGCATGATTATCAGCGGAGCCAGAGACCTTGTGGAGAAGGCAGAGCGCCTGGTGGAGGCGGCCAATGCCAACGGCGGCAGAGACAATATCAGTGTGATACTGATTGAGCCGTGCGCGTAAATTACCCAGCTTTTTTGGAAATGGAGAGCAAGTATGATCAAAATAGGAATGATGATCGGCGATCGCTATGAGATCCTGGAAAAAATCGGAACCGGCGGTATGTCAGATGTCTATAAAGCAAAATGTCACAAGCTGAATCGCTATGTGGCGATCAAGGTATTGAAGCAGGAATTCAGCGAAAATGCTAATTTTGTATCCAAATTCCGGATCGAGGCACAGGCGGCAGCAGGACTGATGCATCCCAATATTGTCAATGTCTATGATGTCGGGGAAGAGAACGGAATCTATTATATCGTCATGGAACTGGTAGAGGGTATTACCCTCAAAAAGTACATTGAGAAGAAGGCCAGACTGTCTTACAAGGAAGCGGTAAGCATCGCCATCCAGGTAAGCATGGGTATTGAGGCTGCACATAATAATCATATTATCCATCGGGATATCAAGCCGCAGAATATTATTATCTCCAAGGACGGCAAAGTCAAGGTGACGGACTTCGGTATTGCCAAGGCAGCTACCAGTAATACCATCACTTCTAATGTCATGGGAAGTGTACACTATACTTCTCCCGAGCAGGCCAGAGGGGGTTACAGTGATGAAAAGAGTGATATCTATTCGCTGGGTATCACCATGTTCGAGATGCTGACGGGAAGAGTTCCTTTCAACGGGGAGACTACCGTGGCCATCGCCATCAAGCATATTCAGGAAGAAATGCCGTCCCCGAAGGAGTTTGTACCGGAGATCCCTTCCAGCGTAGCCAGTATTGTACTGAAATGTTGTCAGAAGTCTCCGGACCGCAGATACCAGAATATGGCAGAACTGATCGCGGATCTGAAGCAGTCTCTGATCAACCCGGAGGAAGATTTCGTGGTGAACACCGATCCGGATATGGAAGGTGGTACCCGGATGATCTCCGATGAGGATATGGCGCAGATCAAACGAAAAGTCCCTTATCAGGGAGGACGGGAATACGAAGAACCGGATCATGATGAGACCATGCGTCTGCGTTCCGATACCGAAGCCATGTATGAAAACGATGAGGATGGCGAAGACGAGGATAATTACGACTACGACCCCAAGATGGAGCGTGTGACCACAATCCTGGCAATTGTAGCCGGTGTGGTGATCTGTATTATCCTGATCGTTCTGGCAGTGAAGATCTTCGGCGGCAAAAATGAAGGAAGCAGCGACTCTGACTCAGGACCGATCATTACGACCGAAGAGACGGATGCCACAGAAGTGGAAAAGGTCTCCATGCCGGATGTAAAGGGCATGAAGGTAGAAGATGCAAAGAGCACCCTGACCAGTCTGGGAATCCTCACAGAGGTGACTTATGAGGAGTCCGACACGGTAGCGGAAGGTGTTGTTATCAATACAGATGTCAGCGTGGGAGCACAGATCGATAAGGGCAGCAAGGTAACCCTGAAAGCCAGTGCAGGAACTCAGGGTGTGGAAGTACCCAATGTGGTGGATCTTACTTTTGATGAAGCCAATACACAGCTGGTAAGCAAGGGATTCCTGGTCAACAAGACAGAGAGCTATTCCGATACGGTAGAGTCCGGCCGGGTGATTTCCCAGACCCCTTCCGAGGGCAACAAAGCACCGAAGGGCAGTGTGATCACTGTGACAGTAAGTCTGGGTAAGGAAGATACCAAGATCCGTGTGCCGAATCTGATCGGTCTGTCCGAGCAGGACGGTACGGTAGAAGCCATCGAGGCAGGACTGACCGTAGGCAGTGTGAGCTATATCTACAGTGACGAAGTGGGAGAAGGCATGATCTGTTACCAGAGCTATTCCCATGGTTCCTATGTGGATCAGGGAACCTCCATTGATATCAAGGTCAGTCAGGGAGCTCAGAAGGTGACTTACAAGTGTAATGTCAGCATTGCGGCACCGACGACTTCGGAAGCACCCGGCTATGTATCGGGAATGGAAGTCAGCATCAAACTGGTGACGGATGACAATAACGTACTGCTGGATACCAAGACCAGCACTTTCCCGGTAGCTACCAATTTCAACGGTATGACTGCCTCCGGTGGTACGCTCACCATGACGTATCAGGTGACAAGCGAACCGACCACCACAACGAACCCGGATACCGGGGAGCAGGTGACGGTTCCCGGAACGACAGAAGACCGTTCCTTTACCAGAAGAGTTGAGTTCGTAAAGGAATAAGATCAAAGGCGGGAAGCTATGAAGGGCAAGATTATAAAAGGAATCGCCGGGTTCTATTACGTCCACGCAGTGGACGTTGGCCACGCAGTGGACGTTGGCCACGCAGTGGACGTTGGCCACGCAGCGGACGATGGCCATACAATGGGCATGGTGTATGAATGCAAGGCAAAAGGAGTCTTTCGCAAGGATCACAGAAAACCCCTGGTCGGGGATGACGTGGAGATGGATGTCCTGGATGAGGCACAGAAAAAAGGAAATATCAGGGAACTGCTTCCCAGACACAGTGAACTGATCCGTCCGGCGGTTGCCAATGTGGATCAGGCGCTGGTGATCTTTGCCATCACGAAGCCGCAGCCGAATTTTAATCTGCTGGATCGTTTCCTGATCATGATGCAGCAGCAGGACATTCCCTGCATTATCTGTTTTAACAAGCAGGATATTGACGAGGAAGGCAAAAAGGAAGACTATCGTGCCATTTACGAACAGGCAGGCTTTCGGACGATTACGGTCAGTGCAGCCAAAAAAGAAGGGATAGATACCATTCAGGAGTTGCTCCGTGGGAAGACCACCACGGTGGCAGGCCCCAGCGGTGTCGGTAAATCCTCTCTGGTAAACTGCCTGCAGTCCGGCACAGTGATGGAGACCGGCTCCATCAGTGAGAAGATCGAGCGGGGAAAGCATACTACCAGGCACTCCGAACTGATCTCCATTGCACAGGATACGTATATTCTGGATACCCCGGGATTTAGCTCCCTGGGGTTGTTTCGGTTGGAGAAGGAGCATCTGGCGGAATTTTATCCGGAGTTTGCCCCTTTTGAAAAATATTGCAGATTCGGAGGCTGCTCCCATATCTCTGAGCCGGTATGCGGTGTCAAGGATGCTGTGGCAGAGGGAGAGATCCCGCAGATACGTTATGAGAACTACTGTCTGCTCTATGATGAACTGAAAAATCAGAGAAAATATTAATTATGAGTGAAGTGCAGAATAATCTAGGGGAAAAATTCAAAGAAACCATTGCGGAAGCGATGAAGACCGGAGATTTTCATGCGTTGAACACGCTGGTGACGGATACGGTCAACGATGCCTTGCGGGAGGCGGATTTCCAGGCAAATCTGTCCAGAGAGGCCACGGAGAAAAAGGTGTGGAATTCCCAACGCAGCTGGCAGGATAAAAAGCGGGAGGAAGTCAAGACCGAGGCGGAGATCCAGGCGGAACGGCAGCAGCGGGAAAAGCAGCAGGAAGAGCACCGCAGACAGAACGAGGAATGGCACAGGCAGCGCAGAGAGCGGGAAAAGCAGTGGGAAGAACAGCGGAAGGCTCAGGCAGAGCAGAACCGTGCACGGAATCAGGCACAGCCGATTACTCCGAGACCGGCCACCGCAGCAGAAATGACTTCCCTGGTCAAAATGGAAAAGAAGGGAAATGTGTCCGGAACACTGTGCACCGTGTTCGGCGGGATCGGTCTGGGATTCAGCGGCCTGGGACTGCTGGTACAGTTGTTACTGGCCGCTTTTCAGGCGGCATCTCTGAGTGCGGCAATCCTTCCGGGAGTATTGTCTCTGGTATTTTTAGAGATGATATCTTATGGCAACGGACAGCGCAGAAGATTAAAGCGTGCGGAGAAATATCTGGAGCTGTGTGGCACCAAGATGTATGGTGTGATCAACGAAATGGCCCGCTATACCGGAAAAAGTGTCCGCTATGTCAGAAGGGACCTGCGGAAGATGTTAAAAGCCGGAATGTTTCCGGACGGACATCTGGATGACAAAGAGACCTGCTTTATGCTCAACGATGTGATCTACCGTCAGTATCTGGAGACGGAGAAGGCTTATCTGGAGCAGAAAAAGATCAGTGAGCAGGAGAAGGAACAGAATACAGCGGACACCGACACACAGGATACGGAGCAGAACCGCAGAGAGCAGGAGCTGCACAGTATGGTGGCAGAAGGAATGGAATACATCCGTCATCTGCGGGATCTGAACGACAGGATCGAAGGAAAAGCGATCTCTGAGAAGCTGTACCGGCTGGAAAATCTGTTGAAGGAGATCTTTGACAGAGTGCAGGAGCACCCGGAGCAGCTGCACCGGATGCATAAACTGATGGATTATTACCTGCCTACTATGTTGAAACTGGTGGAGCAGTATGCGGAATTTGATGAGATCAGCAGCCCGGGAGACGATATTCTCGATGCCAAAAAAGAAATCGAAAAGACACTGGATATGATCAATCAGGCATTTGTTACATTGCTGAACAATCTGTTCCAGGATGCAGCCTTTGATGCATCGGCGGATGCACAGGTATTGCAGACGATGTTGGCTAAGGAAGGGTTGACGGAATCGGATTTCGCAAGAGAAAAAAGTGTATGACAGCAGGAAAGTAATGCTGATGGTAAATAAAAAATCATGAGAGAGTATGGAAAGGCGGGGTTATAAGTATGAATATGGATCTGGATGCAGCAACGAAAGAAGCACCTACACTTACACTGGATCCCTTTGCGGAGGCAAAGGCAGAGATTGTGGAGAAGAAGCCGGAGGAACTGGTAGAAGAACAGGCCGTTCCGGAGATGGAACTGACACCGGAAGAACAGAAAATGGTAGATGATTTTGCGGGACAGATTGACCTGACCAATACCCAGGCGGTATTGCAGTACGGTGCGGGGAGTCAGAAAAAGATCGCAGATTTCTCCGAGACAGCCCTTAGCAATGTCCGTACCAAGGATATGGGCGAGGTTGGACAGCTGCTGACAGATGTAGTGGCACAGCTCAAGGATTTTGATACAGAGGAAGACAAGGGGTTCTTCGGTCTGTTCAAAAAGAGTGGGGATAAGCTGGGCAATCTGAAAGCGAAATACGATAAAGCGGAAGTGAACATCAGCAAGATCTGTGATGCCATGGAGAACCATCAGGTGGTACTGCTAAAAGATGTGGCGGTACTGGACAAGCTGTATCAGCTGAATCTGAATTATTTTAAAGAACTGTCCATGTACATTCTGGCAGGTAAAAAGAAACTGGCACAGGCGAAAAACGTGGAACTGCCGGAACTTTTGGAAAAAGCACAGAAGAGCGGAATGCCGGAGGACACCCAGGCGGCCAGGGACTTTGCGGCAATGTGTGAGAGATTCGAGAAGAAGATCTATGATCTGGAACTTACCAGAGCTATTTCTCTGCAGATGGCACCCCAGATCCGACTGATCCAGTCCAATGATATCGCTATGTCCGAGAAGATCCAGTCCACACTGGTGAATACGATCCCTTTGTGGAAGAGCCAGATGGTCATTGCCATCGGTCTGGATCATGCCACCGATGCAGCCAAGGCACAGCGTGCAGTATCGGATATGACCAATGAACTGTTGAAGAAAAATGCAGAAGCACTGAAAGTGGCATCCGTGGAGACAGCGAAGGAATCTGAGAGAGGTATTGTGGATATCGAGACCCTCAAGACCACGAACCAGACACTGATGACCACACTGGATGAAGTCATGAAGATCCAGGAGGAAGGCCGTGCCAGAAGACAGAGCGCAGAGGAAGACTTACAGCGGATCGAAAATGAAATGCGTGAGAAACTGCTGGAGATGAGCCAGTCATCCCATACATGATTTTTACATAATTTTAAGCAGAGAAATCTTGACGAAACCACCAGAGGAAATTAAAATAAAATGTATGTAGGTTAATTAACGGAAGGAGCAGGAAACAAATGAAAAAACTGGAAGAAATGCTAAGGGAGAAACCAATTAAAAATAAGCTCTCTTTTGTGTTCCGCATTATGGACGTTTTATATGTGGTGCTGGCATTGGTGGCAGTTGTGGGATTGATACAGTCAAAAAGCTATGTGGGAAGCGTAATTGTTGTGATCATAGTTGTATTAGCTATTGCATTTAATGCAGCTATGTCAAAGATGCTTGCCAAAATGTTGGTAGAGCCTATTGAGAGTCTGGTAGTGGCATCTGAGAAGATTGCTTCCGGTGACTTCGAGATCGGCACTCCTTATGAGTCCGAGGATGAGCTGGGACGCTTATCCGACAGTTTTGAGACCGCAGCCGGTATCCTGAAGAAAGTGGTAACGGATCTGTATGATATCGTAGAGCATTTTTCCGAGGGCAATTTCGATGTACATAGCAGCTGCCCCGATGCATATGTAGGACAGCTCCGCAATGTACTGGATGAACTGGACGATATGGTGAACAAGGTCAGTGAGACTATGAACGGTATTCAGGGATCTTCCGAACAGGTGTCTGCCGGAAGCAATCAGCTGGCTGTCAGTGCACAGGATATTGCAGAAGGTGCTACCAGTCAGGCTGCAGCTGTTGAAGAACTGGTGGCTACCGTAGAAGAAGTAACGAATCAGGTACTGGAGAACACCAAGTCTACCGATATCGTTCACGATAAGGCAAAACAGGTAGGTATCGAGGCAGCCAACAGCCAGAAGAAGATGGATGAGCTGGTAGATGCCATGAAGAAGATCAACGCAACGACCCAGAACATTGAAAAGATTATTGCGGATATTGAGAATATTGCATCCCAGACCAATCTGCTGTCCTTAAACGCTTCCATCGAGGCAGCCCGTGCCGGAGAGGCAGGAAGAGGTTTCGCAGTCGTGGCAGATCAGATCAGACAGCTGGCAGAAGAAAGTGCGAACTCCGCAGTAGAGTCCAAGAAGCTGATCGAAGAGTCCATGAACGAAGTAGAGGTAGGTAATAAGGTTACAAAGGAGACCAATGATGCTATGCAGGAGGTTATGGCTGAGCTGGATCAGATCATCCAGGAGGTTGCCAATATCCGTACTGCGTCTGACAAACAGGCAGTTTCCGTTAAGAATATCAAAAAGGGTGTGGAAGACATCAATGATGTTATCCAGTCTAACTCTGCAGCAGCCGAAGAGACTTCCGCTACCAGCGAGGAGCTTTCTGCATCCGCTACTACTTTGAACGAGTTGTTAGAGCACTTCAAACTGCGCGGTTAATCGGAGGATGTTTTCCCAAGATCGTAATAGAGAGAACAGAAGAACCATAGCTGAAATCACAGCTGTGGTTCTTTTCATATCGGAGGAGTAATGAGTAATAAGGAAATGCTTCATAGAAAACAATATAGGATAGCGGCGGTAGTGGCCGGTCTGGCGCTTGCAGTAAGTATGACAGCCTGTGGTGCACAGAAAGGGACTGAGGGGACGGAGAGCGTGGAAACTATGGAAAACGTGGATCCTGTAGTTCCCGAGAGCGTAGCAGCATCCGTGGAAACAATGGTGACTTCGGAGACCGACAAAGTTCCGGGGGGAGAGGCTGCGGTGTCGCAAAGCGGTATGCCGACAGAGACCACAGGCAGTCAGACAGAAACGTTATCCGGTCAGCTGGAGGCTATACAGAACCAGCCGGTGGAATATACCGATTTACAGCAGATCACCCCGAACCCGGACTGGGAATATGCGGATCATTCGAAGATCAATACCGGGGCGGCGGTATTGTACCGGGCGCCGGAGGAGTCCGAACGAAAGGGAATCATTATCGGAGTGAATGCGGGACATGGCACCGCCGGTGGGGCCAAAGTAAAGACGCTGTGTCATCCGGACGGTTCGGCCAAGACTACGGGAGGCAGCACAGCAGCAGGAACTACGGAAGCTGCGGCAGTGTCCGGCGGCATGACGTTTCAGGATGGAACGCCGGAGCGCACGGTTACTTTGCAGATGGCGCAGATCCTGCGGGACAAACTGTTGGCCTCCGGCTATGATGTACTGATGCTCAGGGACGGAGAGGATGTGCAGTTGGACAATGTGGCCAGGACCGTGATCTGCAATAACGTGGCAGACTGCCATATCGCACTGCACTGGGACAGCGGTGACGGCAAGAATTACGACAAGGGATGCTTTTACATCTCTGTGCCGGAAGTACTGAAGAGTATGGAACCGGTGGCATCCCACTGGCAGCAGCACGATGCTCTGGGAGCGGATCTGGTGGAAGGGCTGCGGGGACAGGGAGCAACGATCTATGGAAAAGGAAACATGAGCATTGACCTGACCCAGACTTCTTATAGTACGATCCCTTCCGTGGATATGGAACTGGGAAATGCATATTCCGATCACAGCGATGCTGTACTGGATCAACTGGCGGAAGGATTACTGCAGGGGATTAACGTTTATTTTCAACAGCAGTAAGATTGGACAAAGCGGCAATGCATTGATCGGAGATGGACTTCAAAAGAAATCCCAGCACTGCCATCAGCAGCAATTCAACGAGAAACAAACCTAAAACACCCACCATACCGCGCATATAGGGAATAGCCCTCGGAGTGATAAAATAGATAATGATATGGTGGACCAGAAATACTTCATAAGAGTAGTTACTTATCGTACGGAGAAATCGGCCGTTTCCTTTTTCAAGAACCGGTTCCAGGCATGCAGCGGAAATCCAGAAGGCAACGGCCAGTATCGTTATTTTCAAGCCGGTGCTGATGGGAAGTGCAAAAGGGCACAGAACAAAGAAAATCACCACCGGCAGGGATAAGAAAATCCATTTAGGATTGAATTTTTCATGATAATAACCAATCATCATACCGATTACGAACTCGTAGCCCTTCAGGAAGAAGTTCATATGGATGGGGACGGAGAAATCGTAATGAAATAAAACAGTCAAATAAATCCCGGTAGCGATGATAAAAAAGAACTTTTCACTTTTTATCATAAAAAATCGAAGCAATGGAAAGATCAGATACAACAGAATAAGACATCCCAGAAACCATTCTCCGATGGTAAGGGAAAAGGTGCTGATCCCGTGCATGCTGACCCAGGAATCCATTCCAAGAAAAGTAAAAACAATTCTCCACGCAGGAATTCCTTCAGGAAAAATATTGTGGACGGAATGGCTCTGGAAAAGGAGAAACAGGAAATAAACAATGTAAAGTATATAAAAGGGAATCAGGATGCGCAGAAATCTTTTCTTATAATATTTTGCGAGGCTGAAGTTCTCCTTCGCGGTATAGGAGAGACTGGCACCGGATAACATGAAAAATACAGCAACACCCAGGGTTGCCAGATGCATATTGCTGTTGGAAAACAGAGGATTGAGTCTCTCTACAGGACAGATTCCAGAGAGATAGAGCTGAAAGAGCAGATGATAAAAAATAATGAAGCAAAAGCAGGTACATCTAAGCAAATCAAAATAACGTATTCTTTTCATTGATTTTTCCTCTTTGGTTTATGATATTGCATATTATAGCATATTTTTATTTTGAAAGAAAAGTATTTAGGTGTTTGAAAAAAATACATATTATGCTATAATTTTAGATTATATTGTTCAACTAATAAACAGAAAGGCAAAAATTCCGTTTATAGAGGGATTTTTGAACGGGTAAAGATAAAATGAAGCTGGGTATCGTAGGTCTTCCCAACGTGGGAAAGAGCACACTTTTCAATTCCCTGACCAAGGCGGGAGCAGAATCCGCCAACTATCCCTTCTGTACCATCGACCCTAACGTTGGTGTGGTAACAGTTCCGGATGACAGACTGAAAGCACTGGGCGAGATGTATCATTCCAAGAAGGTAACTCCCGCAGTGATCGAATTCGTGGATATCGCAGGTCTGGTAAAGGGTGCCTCCAAGGGTGAGGGACTGGGCAACCAGTTCTTAAGCAATATCCGTGAAGTGGATGCTATCGTACATGTGGTAAGATGTTTCGAGGATCCTAATGTCATCCATGTGGACGGCAGCGTGAACCCTCTGCGTGATATCGAGACCATCAATCTGGAGCTGATCTTCGCAGATCTGGAAGTACTGGAGAGAAGACTGTCCAAGGTAGTCAAGGCAGCCAGAATGGACAAGACCTATGCCAAGGAGCTGGCACTGCTTGAGCGTATCAAGGAGCATCTGGAGAGCGGTAAGATGGCAAAGAGCCTGGATGTTACCGATGAGGATGAACTGGCTCTGTTAAAAGAATACAATCTGCTGACTTATAAGCCTGTGATCTATGCAGCCAATGTAGCCGAGGATGATCTGGCAGATGACGGCGCATCCAATGAGATGGTGGCGAAAGTAAGAGAGTTCGCAGCCGGTGAACACAGTGAGGTATTCGTGATCTGTGCACAGATCGAGGAAGAGATCTCCGAGCTGGATGATGATGAGAAGGCAATGTTCTTAGACGACCTGGGATTAAAGGAATCCGGTCTGGAGAAACTGATTAAGGCAAGTTATCATATCTTAGGTCTGATGAGCTTCCTGACTGCAGGAGAGGATGAGACCAGAGCATGGACCATCAAGATTGGCACCAAGGCACCTCAGGCAGCCGGCAAGATCCACTCCGATTTCGAGAGAGGCTTCATCAAGGCAGAAGTAGTAAACTACAAGGATCTGCTGGAGCAGGGCTCTCTGGCCGCTGCCCGTGAAAAGGGTCTGGTCGGCATGGAAGGCAAGGATTATGTAGTGCAGGACGGCGATGTGATCCTGTTCCGCTTCAACGTGTAATACTAAGATCCGCAATAGACAGATTACGAGACTGCTTGCAGGCAGAGTAATCTGTCTATTAGCGGATCAAACATACATGAGCAAGTAGGGC
>ERZ1026854.587-NODE-587-length-25159-cov-6.014739_pt1 | contig 25159 bp, 32 predicted proteins | sample MGYA00380157_ERZ1026854 | MGnify/ENA primary metagenome ERZ1026854 (study PRJEB33269, sample SAMEA4719793) | human gut metagenome | biome: human-associated habitat; feature: organic feature; material: feces | place: Cameroon | collected 2013-10 ... | reverse complement strand
CTCGATGCCACCATTCGATCATGCCATGAATAGCAGTCAGCAGTAAGTCCTGCAATTTCTTCCCCCTTCGGGATGCACGGGTTAAAATCCCATTGAGTGCCTTTTCGCTCAAAAGCGACCACTCCGGCGGATTCTCTACGAGTATCGCAGACAGCATATACTCTGCGCCTGCGCTGGGGGATTCCCCAGTATTGAGCATTGACGATTCGATAGGCAACAGCTCCGTAGTTTGCGAAGCCCCCCCACTTGCCATGTTGGAGAATAGGCTTATCTGCTCTACCTCCGGCAAATCCTCTGATACGAAGTAGTTCATTGAGGACCGTTTCAAAATCCTTCCCTCCATTTGACGAAAGTGCACCGGGCACATTTTCCCAGATCACAAAGCGCGGATATTTGCCATTTGTTGCAACCAGCATTTCTATGATGATTCTGATTGCTTCCCAGAATAGCCCAGATCTTCCGCCACCCAGGCCGGCGCGTTTTCCAGCAATGCTCAAGTCCTGGCAAGGACTTCCGAACGTAATAATATCTACTGGCTCGATTTTGTCTCCCCGGACATCCTTCACGCTTCCCAGGTGCTTCATATGCGGCAGGTGCGTTCTCGTGACGGCAATAGGGTACGGCTCCACCTCACTTGCCCATACTGCCCGTCCACCGCACATTACCGCGCACAGCGGCATCGTTCCGCTGCCGTCAAACAGGCTTCCCAACTTCACGTCCTCGGCTGGTTTGCCCAGTTCCCGGAAAGCATTTTTGACAAAGAACAGTGCGTTCGGCAACGCCATACCATTGCCCCACATGGCATACTCTGCTGCCATGCTATGCAGGCCGTCATGCCAGCGCATCAATGCCTTGTCGCTTTCAGTGCTGCCGCCCTGCACAATTTTTCTGCTCGGTCTTTTCCCTTTGATTTCGCAATCTCTGGCATATACTTCACGCCAGAATGGAAACTCTTGTGGAGAGGTCAGCGGTGCGATTTCTGCCCACCCATCAGGGAAGCCCTGCAATCGGCCGCATTCCAATGGGATAAGACGGCGGACAATCCAGTCCGGTGAACCCTTTTCGCCGGCTTGAATCACTTTTGGTCCACTCGTTGCTACGCCATTCACTTTTGTAAGCGTTGCCGCCACCTCTCCGGTAACAGTTCCATTATAGGTATCCGCTCCGGTTGCTTCCGGCAACGGTTGAATTACCGGATTTATGTAGTTCAGGCTCCATCCGCCTTCTCCTTTAGCCTGCAATGTCCCGCTCACATTGCCGTTCAGGCAATGGTGCCTTGCGTCATAGGCTACCGCGTGACGGTCAACGGTGTTCAGCGTGAATGTCACATTCTCGTCTACTCCCGTGCCGTTCATCCCGGTGTTGCGGTCTATCATATTCCCCGCCAAGCAGTATGATCCGGCAACAATAGGTGCTTCATGGTCACACGTCAGACAAGGGCAGGTGTTATCCAGCGTATCAGCCGATGCCTGCCCTGACGCTCTGCAAATCACCGGCTTACTTTCGCATATTTTCATGCTGTCCCCCCCCCGCAGACCAAAAAGCCTTGCGATCTCATGGCCGAAGCGCTATTGAGCAGCGACGGTGCCACCCCGTCCACGCTGTAAATTCTCGCTCCTTGCGGAAACTCCGGCGTTAAGCATTCCAGTTCCATTCATTTTTCCTCATTTCTTTCTTGTACGGACGGCCAGCATCGAACTGGCACACCTGCTCATGGGGGATAGTCAGAAGCAAGTACATCCTCTATGCGTCCGCATATCAAACCCGCCCGGCAAGAGAGTACCGGACGGGGCGGCCGCGGCAACGGCCTACCGCTTTTGTTCCTGGACGGATTGAACAGGGCATTTCTACGCTCATGCTGCGGCGCACCCGTTCCCGTCGATTCCATGCGGGTGCGGCTTTTGCGGAAATGGCAGCCCGGTTTTGCACCGGGCTTTAACGGAAAGGAGGACGCTGCTGTACAGCACCATTCCGCTATGCCGGTCGGCTGATTTCCTGACCGTACCGGCTTCCATGGAAAACTCAACTCGGCGCATACAGGGTCCGGCCCTGCTTGCAGCGCTCAATGCCTAGAAAAAGCGCCATGCGCCATATAAAAGCAGCCCCGCTTCTGCGGTGCAGGGCTGCTTATTTCACGTTTGAGAAGAACCATGCTTTGTATCAGCGGCATTGTTTTTCTCGTAGTGCTCGCACTCCACGTTGTAACCACTGCAAGGCGCGCACCGGGCAGCGGTTATCTTGAATGTGTGCTTGCACTGTTCTTCAGTACCCTTTTGTTTTCCCTTGTGCATGGATACTCTGGTATGTGTACTTCTTGCCAAGCTCTTGATCTTCCTTGCTTTATATAAATAGGTGCTGCTACCAACGGGATCTGGATTGCAGCGCTTGTCCTGTGAAACTTCCCAGCGCTCCGGTGGATTGAAGTTTTTCCGCAATTTCATCCAGATTTTGAAACTGCTGAAGTCGCTTTCCCATGTTCCGAATGTTTCATCCATCCACTTGAACATTTCTTTTACGGCTTCTGGCAATTCAAATTTTCCATCACATAGGGGTCCCGGCACTTCCTCAACATCCGGCATGGTTGTCGGCAGTTCTATTCGCTCACCATTCGGAAGATCATAGTAGGCGGTGCCTCTGCTCACTCTTCTACCTCCATGATGTGCGTTGCAATCATGTCAGCCATGTGCAGGCACAGGGCTTCCGGGCAGCGGTCGTATACTTTGCTGAGCGTTCCCCAGTCCTGCTCTCCGCTATATGCTCCCATGTGCCACCTGATTGCCAGGGCTTCCGTGTCGGTCAAGAAAATCCAGTCTTTGATAATGCTGACAGATGCTTCACCGTGTCCCATCAAGTGACTATCTTCATAACGGTAACTGCCATCCGGCCTTTTGATGTACTGTCCAGCCTTGCAAACGTCATGGAGTAACGCGGCGGTCAAGACTGCGCCCCTATTGCATTTTGCAAACTGCGGCATCTTGTCGCATAATTCCAAGGCGGTTCTTGCAACATTGAGCGAATGCAGCACCAGACCGCCGGGGACATTCAGGTGGTGCTTCGCGCTGGCCGGAGAATTGTAAAAGTCCAGTTCTTCCAGCACCCGCATCAGCGCCATACCACCGCGCCTGCCCTCGATAGCATGAACTAAAAGGCTGTTGAACTGATCTTTCAGCGAGATTCTTGTTGCTTCATCCATAGGTTGTTCCTGCCTTTCAATCCCAATCCCGGACTTCGTTGTTCCAGTCGTAAGCCTTGTTGACCAATGTGTCCAGCAGCACCGGCACTGCCCATGCAACGGCAATGAGATCCGGGTCGTAATTGATTTTGGTCAGCCAGCAAATGCCCCAGATCAGTGTTGAAAAAATGCCATACAGCACGCCGAACACCAGCAGGCTCTCCCCCAGGTGCAGCGCATCGCGGCGGAAGCGTCGCCAGTTGAACGCCTTGTTGAAGTTGTTAATTGCTCTGTGAAGTTTTTCAAGCACCATTTTGTCCTCTCTTTGCATTTAGCCTTTCCTGTAGTACAATGAGCACGGAAAGGAGGTGATTTCTTTGAAGCGTTCTGAATATAACCAGATTGTCCTTGCTATTGTCGAAAAGACAGAATCCGAATTGAACAAAGGTGTAAAGGAAGCATACCAATCCGGCGGTCAAAATTCCGCCCTTGCCTATCTCTCAACTTCGATTCCCGACACCGTTGCTCACATGGTTTCCGATATCCTCAAACAAAGTGGGGTTCTGCGTTTTGAGGATGACAGTTCTCCAGATAGCGAGTAAATTCTCGCATCTGCTCTTCTGACAACGCTTCCTTATTGGGGACGTTGAATGGTTGCGGTCTTTGCAGTTCCAGTGCAAGGACCGCAATTTCTTTTGCCTCCCCGGTAATTTCAATTTTCATTTTGCGTTCTGCCTCTCTCCATGTGAAACAGGCTAGTTTGACTTGTGTACTCTGCAAACCGTTCTTCTTCCAGCTGGAAATAGAACGGGTCAATTTCAAAGCCTATAAAATCAAGCCCGGCCTCATATGCTGCTATGCGGCTGCTTCCGCTTCCGAGGTGGGTGTCAAGGATCTTCTGCCCCGGCTCTACATAGTTCTTGAAGATCCAGTCATACAGGACAACTGGTTTCTGCGTTGGGTGAATGCGCTTCTCGTTCAAGGATTTGTTTCCCTGCATGGTGCCGCCCTCTGCAATGCTCTTGCCCTGCATCATGCCGGACCACATATACCGGAACATTCTCACTGAAGAAAATAAATCTGTCGCCGCAATCTCGCAATCTGAAAAGCTAGAGTTTCCATTGCACTTGTCCCACACGATCCGTCCGGTAGCAAACTGGTAGTCAAAATAATTACAGCCCCATACAATATAGTGGCGGCTCACTCGAAACAGCTCCCTGAAATACTCCGGCTCTGGTTTACTCCAAGCAGGAGAGACGGGGTAGTCACGGTGTACGCCTATTTTGCTGACTTTGGATCCGTAAAAGCCTCTGCGTTCCGGGCCAGAGAAATACGGCGGATCCACAACCGCCAGATCAAAATAATTATCCGGGAACAGTTCCATCGCTGGCAGGCAGTCCACATTGTAGCAATGGTTCAGCTTAAACACTTCTCCCATGTCTTACTCCGCCGGGCAATCCGCCCGATACCTGAACCGCTGCTTTGCGTTGTATAAGCGCTGCTGCCCAAGCTCTGCACTATATCCTGCGCGACCATTGGCATCCATCTTTCCAGTGTCGCCGCGCTTCAGTTCCTTATAGATGGTGGAGTAGTTGAAGCTCATCGCCCTGGCAATTCCGGCAACACTCTGTCCGGCATTGTACCGGGCTTCCAGCACCTTGCGGTCATCCTGCGTCATGTGTTTTGCCATTCCTGTTCCCTCGCTTTCCTGAAAAATGCGCAAAAAAATAACGCAAGAGAATCCGCTAAGATTTCTCTTGCGTTTTCTCTTGCGTTTATTTTACAAATTCAGCAATGAAAAGTAAAGCATTAAATGCAACAAATTTTTGCCTTTGTTTTTGTGAATTTTAGCGTAAAGCAAACAGGCCGTCAAGTTCATCTCGCTTGCAGCCACCCTCTATTGTTCAATTTTACCAGTGATTTTCTGCTTTCTATGTGCTTTATGCTGTCAAACCAAGCTCCCGCAGGCATTCGCGGAACATTGTGCCGGCGCTCTTATAGCCGAAAATTTTTCTGGGATAGCTGTTGATCCAATTCTCCGTGGCAGCGATTTCCTCCGCCGTGACCTTTGAGAAGTCCGTGCCCTTCGGATGTCGGCGGCGGATCATGCCGTTTACATTCTCGTTGCTCCCGCGTTCCCAGGAAGAATACGGATGGCAATAGTATACCTTCGTCCGCTTGTTCCCGGTGATGCAGGACTGTTCCAGCTGGTCGGCCAACGCAAACTCGCTGCCGTTGTCCACCGTGATGCTCTTATAAATGATGCCGAACTTCTCTGCGCCCAGCTTCCGTTCCAGCGCGTTGATTGCCCTCACGGTCGTCTCCGCGCGGCGATCAGGTACCATTATAATATTTTCGTTCCGGGTTTTGCGCTCGGTCAGCACCAGCAGTGCAACCGTGCTTTTCTTCTTACCGGAATACACCGTGTCCATTTCCCAGTGTCCAAATTCTTCACGGGCTTTTACTTCCGCCGGGCGTTTTTCGATACTCTCACCGGCAGGCGCACGCGCAGGATTCTTCGTTTTGACCTTTTTGTAGTCTCCCTTATGCACACCATGTCTGGGCAGAGCCTTTTGTGTCAGGTTCAGGAACACGCCCTTTTTGATGTAGCTATATATGGTAGGCACCGATATATGCGTTTTGAATGTCCGTCCTTCTTCCATAGCATAACCATACACCGCAGCCGGTGAGCAGTCCTTATCTATAATGGTCTGTTCGATATAGCTTGCAAGCTCATGATCCTTGCCGATTTTAAGGTTTGGTCCCTTTTCCCGAAGATGTGCCTGATACCTTTGCTCTGCAATGTCCGGGCTGTATGTAGGGATCAGCTTCCACGTCTTACCGTCCAGCTTGTCATAACTGCCGCGCTTCAATTCCCGGTACACCGTGGACGGGTCCACCCGCAGCCTGTCTGCGATTTCCTTTACTCTCAGCCCATCTTTCAACCACTTTTCGATACGGATTCGGTCTGTAAGCGTAAGCTGTTTGAACACTCGCACGCCGTTTTCCTCCTTCCGACTATGGCGTTTATTTTCGTTTTAAGCGTAAATTATACGGTGTACCGTTGTCAATTCGCAAACTTTCCACACTTTGCACATTTCCTTTGTGCAAAACTCCCAGACAAACAAAAAATGCCCCGCCAGCAATCCGTCAGGATGCCAGCGGGGCATTGCTTTACTTAGTGGAGATACCTTGCCAATTCAGATGCAACAAAGCCTGCGATCACTGCCGCAATAACTGCCCACCAGAGTTTGTTTCCAAATACTCCGGGGGCTTTTTCCAGCGCGGTCAAGCGGTCGTCCTGCTTCTTGTTCTGTGCCGTCACAACTTCAAGGCTCCGGTTTGTGGTTTCGAGTTGCTGGATGGTCAACTTGATATTGGTGTTCATGCCGTTTACTGCATCGGTCAGCTTCCCCAGCTCGTCCAGCCGGTGGGTGTTGCTCTGTGCACGGTTTTCGACTGCTGTCAGGCGATGTTCCAGTTCCTCGTCAGTCATTACGCTTGTTCTCCCCCACGTTACCGAAATGGGCCACAGTAGTGGTTTCTGCGGATTTCTTTGCCATGTAATCTTCGAGTTTCTTCTTGGTAAAGTCGAACACAAGCTGCACAATCCAATCCAGCGTCCGCTCATTGATTGCCCAGTCCAGCCAGTCCGGGGTGTACCCACGCAGTACGGCAATGACATGGGCTTTCTTTTCTGCACCCGCGCCACTGCCGAACTTTTCCTCTGCGTTGACGATCCACTTGTACACAGTCTTTGCGACCACAAGGCCGTAGCCCAGACGTACCGCCGCCAGCGCCGTGACCACAAGGCCGACCACCATGAAGATACAGGCCAGCCATTCAGGGAATGCCATCAGAAAAACTTTCAGAATGTTCTCCATACTGTTTTCCTCCTACTTTCAGCTCACCCACCGGCTCTTTACCGTGCGGGTGTCGATATGTACCCAGCCGTGAGTACGGTCGGCGTGTCCTTCCTTCGGGTAGCGGCCAATGCCGCCGCGGTTCGGCAGCAGGGTCTCGGCATATGCCGCGATCTGCTCCACCGTCACACCAGAAATCCAGATGTCAGCCGCCTTGCCGTAAAGATGCTGGGAATACTTCGCAGCATTCTTGATCGTGGCATTCTTGCTGGCGGTTCTGAAACCGCTGGTGATGTTCACCGGCTTCCCGAAGTGGTTGCGGATTTTCTGAAGGATTTCCACCAGCTCCGAATCAATAAAGATCGGGTCGGTATTATCCGAACAGCGGAACTCCCGCACCTTGAAGGACGGAGAGAGATTTTTCTCGCCGTCCTTCGCCCACGAGTATGCGTTAATCGCCATTGTCGTTTTCTCCTTTCTGGCTCAACGCCATTTTGCAGCCGCTTGATCCACACTCGGCCACCAGCACCGCAAACTCGCCGCGCCCTGCGGTCATGTCTGCCCCGCTGGCTTCCAGCCGGGTCAGCAGCTTCTCACACAGGTCAGGCCACATAGGCTTCGCCCGTGATGTCCTTGTAGTCGTCGGCGGTAATTTCACCGCTTTCCACACGCTCGGCCAGGACCTTCTTGACGGCGACGCGGCGGCTGATGGGCATTTCGGCCCAAGTCTTAGTGCCAGCGATCAAACGGTTTGCCCAAATCTTATCCATAGTTCTTTACCTCCTTATTCCTTGTTGGCGTTGATGGCTTCATCCAGATCGCAAAGAGCCTGCTCGATGTCGCTCATGCGCTTGTCGTTGGCTGCGTCCTGTTCGCACAGGGCATCTTCCATTTCAGCCACCCGCTCCGGCAGCTGCTCATGCTCCTGCTGCTTCTTGGCGGCAGTTTCCTTCTCCTGCCGGGTGGGCAGATTGTCTTTCTTCCACTGAATCATGGTGCTCCCCTCCTTACTGGAACGCGCCGGAAACGGCCTCGATGTAGCCGCCGGTGCCGGATTCGCCGCGCTCCACGCTGACGCGGAAGTTAAACGCCGCGCCGTTGGTGGCGGTCTTATTCTCAAAGACGATGTTCACGCCTTTTTTTACCTCGGTCGTGGCATCCTGCCAGACCGGGGAGCTGTCGAGTGCGTTGTTGGTCACTTCGGCTTTGAACTTCGCATCATCGGGGATGGAGCCGGTCACCTGAAGCACGGCAACGGTAATGTCACCCTCAACGGCCAACGGTTCAGCCAGCGTCACGCTTGCGGCGTGGACGGCCTTGGTAAAGGTCGCGGACGTGCTGACGGTTTCCTTGCCGTCGCTCACCTCAACGGTGATGGTGTGGTTGCCGTTCAGGATTTTCTGGAATCCGGCAGCGCTGGCCGTCTGCTCAAAGGTCAGGGCCGTGCCGCTGGCAACGCCGGTGCGGGTCTTGGCGGTCTTTCCGTCCAGCTTTTCGGTGATGGTCAAGGTGTCGCCGTCGGCATCCCTGACGGTGTACTTCCACGCAAAGGCCGCGTTCTTCCGCCCCAGAGCTGCGCCGTCCGTGCTGACGGTAGGTGCAGTATTGACACTGACCGTGCCATCGTCAGAGACCACGAGTGTAGAGGGAAGAATGAAAGCGGGGCGAACACCATAGGACGTGTCGTACCAGCTGAAGTTGTAGGAGCCATCGGTGCCGACGTACCAGACGTAGCTGAAATCGTCGGTGTTCGGAGAGCGCAGCCACCAAATGGCAGCGGAGCTGCCATTGTATGCAATACGCTTGCTGTTACCGCTGGAGCTGTTGCCAAAGTATGCCAGCCTCACACCGTCCTTCGGGAAATAGCCGTTGTCGCTGGTCGTCCAACCAACCTCATAACCAGACAGCAGGAACACTTTGGTGCTCAGGCCGCTGGAGCCGGTGGCAAGGCTGCCGCCGGAACCAGTGCCGTTCTGGTACGGGATTTTCACCTGCTTAATAGCTGCCCGGATGTTGCTGTCGATGAGGTTGTAGAATGTTCCGTTCAGGTATGTGTGGATGCTGGAATCCTTGTAGGAGTTATTGTTGCCGAACGTGGACGTGGTGTAGATGTCCTTCATCAGCAGCCACGTTCCATTGCAACTCGAATCGTAGGTGCTGGTGTTCGGGTTGCCCTGCTGCACAACAATAAAATCTTTTGACGCGCCGTTGACTTTGATTTTGACAATGCTGCCAACGGCTTTCGTGCCCAGTTTTACGTTTGCCATTGTTACCTCCTTGTTTTCGTTCAGGCCCACGGCATGATCTCCGCGGGCCGCGTGTTCTGCGATACAGAGAGGGACAGGGCTTTGTGCTGCTTCTTGTAGATGCAGCGGCATTGCCTCGCCCGCCGTCTGTCACGCGCGAGTTTGTTCGAGTTGATTTTTCGATGGATAGGGATTTTACAGTCAAGCAATTTTTCGAGCCGGTCAGCGTACTTGCGGCGTAAAGAGTAAGTATCACCATGGGCGGCATGGGCATCCCACGCATCAAAGCTCCGCAGGATTTCCTGCTTGGTCACTTCGCCTGCGGGGTATGCCGTCTCCCAATATCTGATCTTGTTCTTCATCCGCTTGGAGCTATCCCGGCGCAGCTTTTGGATGACCGCGCCGGTGTCGGTCAGGTAGCTATGGAATCCCAGAAAATCAATACCGTTCCGCAGCGGGAAAATGGCGGTTTTCTGGTTCAGCTCAAGGCCGTAACTGTCCATGAGCGCCCGAACATCCCGGAGAATGCACTGCAATTTCTTCTTGTCCGAACAGATGATGTAGAAATCATCCATGTATCGGCCATAGTATTTGATGCGGTACTTTTCTTTGATGATGTGGTCGAACTCGTCCAAAAACATGAGGGCGAAAAGCTGGCTCGTCTGGTAGCCCAGCGGCAAGCCGTCCTCCATCACGTCGATGTAGATGCAAAGCAGCTCATAGACACGCGGGTCAACGCCGCGCTTGTCCAGCACGGCTTTGAGCTTGCGTTTTAGCTTCCGGTGGTCGATGCTGGCGAAGAAATGCCGCACGTCGCCTTTCAGCACCCAGCCGTCCGCGCCGTGGCCCTCACGGCGGTAATAGTCCACCATGTGGGTTTTCAGGCGCATCAGGCCGTCGTCTGTGCCTTTTCCGGTCTGGCTGGCGTGGCTGTCCCGGATAAAGCTCTTTGTCAGGGCATCATACAGGATGTTATCGACCAGAGCGTGCAGCACCACCTTGTCCACAAATGCGGGGGCGTGTACCATGCGGCGCTTCGGCTCGTAGACGGCAAAGACCTCAAACTTACTTGGCACATAGCGTATCTGCTGCCGAATGCTCCCGTCTGGCTGCCGCACATTGCAGACAGCCAGCTTACGGGAGAGCTTTTCCGTGCAGGCCAGCGCCTGCGCCTCGTACTCGATTGTTTTGCTTTTACTGCGCTTTCCCTTCCGGGCTTCAAGGTAGGCTTTGTAAAGTACCTCAAAGCTGCACAGTTCTTCGTATGTCAAAATGACCCTCCGCTGGTTCGCGTTACGGTAGTGGGCTGCATCCGGCAGGGATGGCCCACCTCAGCGGGATGTATTTATCACTTGCCTGCATCGGCAAGCGACAGGATGCGGTTTCCTTTGATGGGCGCACTGCTTTCAGCTTATGCCTACTCGTCACACGGTTCCATCAGAGCGGGGCGAACACCATAGGAGTTGTTGTACCAGTTGTTGTTGTTGGAGCCATCGGTGTTGACGTTCCAGACGTTGTTGTTATTGTTGGTGTTCGGAGAGCGCAGCCACCAAATGGCAGCGTCAGACAAACAAACCGCACCCTTTATGCAAAGCGGTTGCCCGCTGTGCGTTTACGGTTCCGGGTAAAGGACGGCTTTCAGGGCGGCAGCCTGTTCGGTCAGCCGTTTCCGTTCCGCTTCTGCCCGGAGTTTTTCGGCACGTCCGCGTTCCGACGTGAGCCACTTCATCGCCGGGTATTTTACGTCCGTGACCTTCTTTGTCCAGATACCGGCTTTCTTCGCACTGATGATACCTTCCTCCGTGCAGATGGTCAGGTATTCCAGCAGTAGAGAGCAGCCGTCCACGACCGCGCCGATCTTCTCAACGCGCCTGTCGTAGTCGGTCTGGAAATTCACGTTGTTCGCCGCGTGTGCATCCAGCAGGATTTGCCGGGCGGTCAGCCGGATGCCCTCGCCGTACAGCCGGAAAGTGCTTTTGGAAAAGCCCTCCCTGTCCCGCGTGTCGAGTGCATGGACGGCAGTGCCACACACCTTCTGGATGTCGCGCACATCTTCGAGCGCTGCGACTTTCTGGATGATCTTCCGGGCATCGCTCCGGCTGATGTCGTCGGTGACAATGCGGGTTGCCCTCTGGGTGTACCGCAGCAGCTCCCGCGCATTCGCGCCGACCTTGAACGTTTCAGCCATCGTCAGAACTCCACCCTTGCCTGCTCGGCATTCCACGCGCCGATCACGGTCAGGCCGTCCAGACTGCCGAACGTGGCAGAAAACGGGTTTTTCGTGACGTTCGTGCCGAACTTCAGCTCAATGGCCTTGATGCTGGCGTTCATAGCTGCCACACTGGCACGGATGTCGCTGTGGGCGTTCTCCGCACCGTTGTGAGCGTCCACGGCTGCGCTGATGCGCTGGTCGGTCTCGGCCTTTTTGTAGCCGTCCACTTCCCACCGCTGGCTCTCGGTCAGGTGGCCGTCTGCATCCAGCGTGGCAATGCCGCCCGGAATGCCGATCTGGTCAGTGCGGACAACATCTTCATCCGGCGCCTTGCCGGGGCCTGCGTTAAAAGAACCGTATGCCATTTAGGTTCCCCCTTCCTGTGCATCCGTGTATTTCACGGTGCTTGTAATGTGATACTGTGCAGAAATTTTCTCGGTCGGAGCTTTGGCGGCCCTCAGCCGCAGCTTTCCTTCGAGGCTTTCGGTCGCAATAAAGCCCACCGCACCCGCCACATCGTAAAATTCCGGCAGTACCGTAACATCCACAATGTCGGTAGCCAACAGGCCCGCAATGGGGATGTCACAATAAAAATAGCCGGGGGAGGAATCATCCTCGCCCCAGCCATCGACCGGAATCGTAAAAGACACCGCAGCCGTGACATCCTGCTTTTCGTGCAGGATGTCATCGGTTTCCTCGAATCCGTTTGCCGTTGCTTCGGAAAGGTCTCCGATTGCGGTGTTGCACTGCTTGATGTGGCTGCAAAGCGCGGCAAGCCCTGTGCCCAAAAGCGTTTTGATCTTCGCTTTTGCCATAGAGCTTACCTCCTCATGTCTTAGTCAGCCAGCAGAGCGGCGATCTCCTCTGCGGAGAAGTCCTCCACGTCCTCGTCGTGCAGAACATTCTCCGGCTCAGCGTACACGACGACTTCCTTGCCGTCGATGTTCACATTGCCGTTGGTGGAGCTGGCGGCAGTCTTGGTTGCGCCCTCGGAGATGCCCTTCAGCTTTTCGCCCTCGGTATCGGTCATCAGACGCTTGCCAGCCTCGGCGGCTACGAAGTCGGCAGGCTTCTTGCCGCTGTCGGTCAGATTGCCCTCGCCGTCCAGCGCAGCGAGGTTGCCGGTGGTAGCACCAGTGACCTTATCGGCCTTGCCGGAAATGTCCACTTCCTCCGGGGTGGGGACATACAGACCATCGTCCTTCAGGGTCAGCGCGTTGCCCGCAGCAGCGGAAACATTGACCTTGACATCCACCTCATAGCCAGCGATGGTAACGGTGGTGGAAGCATCCTTGCCGACGGCCTTAGCCTTGTAGGTATCCACCAGCGCAGCCATGCTCAGGAAAGAGTAGGTGCAGGAGTCAGGATTCTCGCCCTTGACGGCCAGCACCATGACGGGCTTGCCGTCCAGCTTGGGGTCGATAGCGCCGGGGTAGGTCGCAGCATCGAACTTGAACTTGGCCACGAAGGTGGTCTTGGTCTGGTCGAGGAACAGCTCAGAGGGGAAGTCAACGGAGAAAGCAGCAGTGCCGCTCTTGTCGGTAGAGGTGTAGAAGTTCACGGTGTTGCCGTCAACGCCAAGAGACTTGATAGCAGCGTTGGCTGCGGTCTGCACAGGGGTAAAGGCGTCCTTCTTGACGAAAGTCTTCTTGATCTCAGCGGTCAGGTTGCGGATGGTGGTCTTGGTAGAAATCTGCTTAGACATAATAGTGTCCTCCTAAAAATTATTTCAGCATATCAACGATTTCCTGCTGCGTTTCTTCCTCGTCGAGCAGGTCTTCACTCGTCATAACGGTTTCTTTGCGGACGGTCAGCGCGTTTGCGCTGTCGAAGTCAAGACCTTCGCCGATGCGGACGGCAATAGCGCCGCTTGCGTCGCGCTTCAAGCCCTGACCGATGCTTACGCTACCGGTTTCACCCGAACCACCTCCTTTCCCGAATAGGGTTACAGTCGCCTGAATGTCTGCTTCCGGGATGCGCTGAGAAAAGAATCTGATGAAACCATCATGCGTTTCGCACCCGTTCAGGACGCCCGCTTTGGTCGTAGTATAGAAGCTGCCGGGAGATACAACGCCAACGGGTACAAGCTCGCTGGTGCTGTCCGACAGTTCTGCATCATAAATGCACTGGTAGTAATCCATACCGCCAGCGTTTTCGTAATCATCCTCGCTGCGGGCGGGCTTCCACCCGTCAGCCGCAAGGGTGAGTTCGTAGGAGCCATAGTAGCCGCCTGTTCCGCCGTCCACCTGTTCCTTGATAAGAGCCTTTACCTGTTCTTCGTTCAGGATTTCCCCGGATTCAGACAGGTTCTTCACGGCTGCGCTGACCGCTGCCGTGATGGTAGTCGCATGGGCACTGGCGTCGGCGTTGTGCTTCTCGATCTCGGCCTTGACCATCTTTGCGAGAGCCTGCATCTGCGGGTCAACGGTAATGCTGATATTGGCCTTGTTCGACACAGCAAGCAGCGCCGACAGCTCAATCTCAAAATCGCCGTTCACTTTCGTGGACGGGACTTCCACGCCGCGCTTATCCTGCATAATAAACAGGAGTGTTTCGGCATCGTCGTTCAGCCTGCCGTAAACGCCCACCTGATGCATGATGTACGTTTCATCCGCACCGGTGATCTGGATTTTTACCCGCCGAGCCGTCTCACCGCCGCTTTCAACGGTTTCGATGTTCAGCAATTTCAGGTCATGTGTTTCGCCGCTTACCCCGGTTTCCCCCGAAAGGTCTGCGTCAGCCGTGCCGGTGCCGCTCACAGCGCGGGTGATTACCAGCGCACCACCGGAGAGAGATTCCGACAGCAGGGCGGCACCGGCGGCGGTGTAGCTAGATTTTTCCCAACTCACGTTGTCTGTCCTCCAATAACAATGTTTATCGCCGTGTGCGACCGTTCAACGGTGCCCGCCGTAAAGGCTCGTGCTTTCACTGCCTTTGCTTCAACGGCACCGGGCAGCGCCACGGCAACCTGCATTTTCGATCTTCCGACCGCACCGGCAACATACGCCTTTGCGCCGATTTCCCGCGGCTTGATCCTACCGGGGACCTTTACGGTGCAGGATGTCGCCATGCCGCAGGGTGCGGCGGCGATATAAGCGGGCGACCGTTCATGCGGTTCGACGATGTAGATGATGTGCTCAAGGTGAGCGGTACAGCGCCGGGCATAACCAAGGCGCTTTTCAATTTCTTCCGGTGTGTAGTAAATGACACCATCATCGGTAATGTCTACGTTCATTCGCCAGTAGCCCGGCCTTCCTCCGTAGTCATACCATTCACTTATCTTCACATTCGGATAAATCGAGGACAGCGCCTTTTGGACTGCCCACTCCGTTCCGCAGTACCGACGGACTTCCAGCGCAGTTTTGATGATCCTGCGCTTTGTTTCAATCGGATAGCTGGTGTCGTACCAGTCAACGCGGAACTGAACCGCAAGAATATCCAGAACCGCCTCATCTGCACGGTCAATATCCGTGTAGATTTTCAAGCGTTCGGCAGCTTCCAGTTCCTTCTTGCGCCGCTCCCTGAAAACTGCATCAAGGATCTGTACCCATGGCTCTTTGGCAACATCAGGCGGCAGACCTTCGACCAGGCCGACTTCGTGGAGTTCAATCATCTTCGATTCCTCCGTATGTCACCTTGCAGCTTCGGAGTTTTGCTACCTGAATTTCAGAGACGGTCGTTTCGACTGGTGCCAGCAGGCGCGGACGTTTTGCGCCGGCTTCCCGGACACGCATAATCAGTTCTGCCGGTTCAATGTCCCGTCCGATTTTTCGCTGCCAGGCTTCATACTCCTTCACTGCTGCTTCCACATTTTCCTGAATCGTCGATGCATTCTTGACATTGCTCAGAGCAATATGGTAAGTAAGCTCGATGTCGTAAGGGATTTCTTCCGGCGCATGGCAAAGTACCAGGTCGCCCATCGGGCGCTTTACTGTATCGAAATATTCTTGCATTCCGGTACATTCTTCCTTTGTCGGAACCCTGCCTCCTGCCATCAGAAAGTAAATGTGGATCGTGTATCCGTCCTTACAGACAATCTTTGTGTCTGCCACATCGGACCGCCAGCTCGATGCAAAGTATTCATAGGCATCCACCGGACCGGCCACGGAGAAAATCGAAGGTGCATAGTTGATACGTCTGGTAAACGAATCGTCGCCTTCCGTATCCGTACCGCCCGTGCTTGCCGAAACACTTTTTGCCCCGGACACATACGGGATAGGATCTACCAGCACATTGATTTCGCCTTCGGCAATCCCATCACTGTTGCTTCCCGCCTCATCCGCCACGGCAACTACGTCTACGGTCAGTTCACCGGGTAAGATCTCCGCATACTTTTCGGTTTTGAAATACCGTTTGTCTGCCGTTCTCACCTGTGTTCCTTCCGGGATTCCCGTTGCACTGGTTCGCGGCGCGGACAGCGTGAATCGAATAACCGCCGTGGCTTTTCCGGCTTCCAGGCGTTCCACACCAACAAGGGGAGCAAGGTTGTCCAGGTTCGGTCCCGTGCTCGTAGGCAGCAGTTCCGCTTTCAGGCACGCCGTGCTGTACTCCATATTGTGATGCGAACGATGCGCCAGCGTCAAAAGGACAAGCCGCGCTTCAGAGCACCGCTCCAACGACACCTCACCGTTGAAAAGCTCTTTGTTGTACTTGCCGAATAGCGCCTTGCAGTCGGCCACAGCTTCTTCCAGCGTTTCTTCACCTTCAATGTCGATGTCCGGGATGTTCTCAAATTCTTTGATTTTAGACAAGCTCGTACACCACCTTTGGAATTACCACGCCATGCAGCACATCACTATCCAGCCAGTCCACCCGCACCACTCTTGCCCGCGGCTCAAACGATGCGGTTTTCTCTGTCACCTCGGCCACATATAATCCCTTTGCCACCGGAAGCGGCTTATCGACGAATATGTTCGGGTTGATTCCGAGTTCTCTGTCGCCTTCCTGGCTCCCGATTGGCGTGGAATATAATGTGCGAAGGCACTTTGCGATGTCCTGCACCTCTTTTTGTTTTTCGCTGTCACCGGACAGCTCAACCACCGTGCTGCTGAAGTCGATCATATGTACTCCTTTATGGTCAGGCTCACCTTGCACTGCATCAAAAGCCCGTGTTTTATCACCGAATCCCAGCTGTCGCTTATTTCAGTGACCCGGAACTTGTTTTGCGATACCGGTGCAAACCCGATAATCAGGTAATGAATCTCTCCGTTTTCTGACATTTCCGTCAGACGGTTCAGCATCTTGCGAGGGTTCACGCCGAGTGCTGCATCCAGAAGAATATCAAAGGTGTACTCCCTCAGTTTCGGTGATAAATACTCTGCCCGCGCTTTCCCTCCAAGCACTTCATGTTCCGCCCAGTTTGCTCCGGTCGTTCCCTTGAAGTTCGACGGGGTGAGCACGCGCAGGTGTCCCACGGAGAAAATCACATCGCCGAAAATTCCAACGTACATTCCAAAGCCTCCTTACAGGGGTGGGGATGTTTTCTTGCCAAGGTTTCCGGTGTGTGTATGCGATACCAGCGACTTACCGGACACAACAACATCGCCACCTCCGCCCTGGATGTTCACTGTTCCAGCGGTTGCGGTGATGGTCGATGCCGTCATTTTCAGCTCACCGGATGCCGCAAGTGCAATCCCCGCCGGGGATGTCACTTTAATTTCTCCGCCCTCGCTGATGGTCACGATTGCACCGCCCACCTGGATCTCAAGACTTTTCGCCTTCAGGATTTTCTTTCCGTCCACATAGTCGGTCAGTTCTTTTGCATTTGCATCAAACTTCCGATATGCCTTTCCTCGTGAGTTGGCATAATCCTTTCGGTAGACTTTTTCTTTTCCTTCAGGCGGTTTGTTCTTTTCATTCCAGACGGTGCCCACCACAACAGCATCCTCCGGGCTTTCTCCTGGATGCAGGACAAGCACAAGATCATCAACTTCCGGTGTCTGGTACTCACCATTGGACAGAAACGGCACCATTTCCGTAACGGTGTCGTCCCTGTCTGGGTAAGTAACTTCGCACTTTCCAGCCTCATAGTCGATAGAACTCACATTGCCGAATCTCACTTCACTGCTCATGCGAAATCCTCCTTTTCCACTTTGCTGGCCTTGACCTGTGTTTTGTAGCCGCTGGATGGAGATATGCTGTGTTCCATCTGATCAACGAAATACTTTCCGTCCATCTTTCCATAGCCAACTAGGTTAAAGCACTGCGCTGAAGCGCCGGCCGGATAGCCCAACATCGTAAAACTGATCTGGGTTGCTCCGTGGTTGGCATTCTTGATGGCCGCTATCAGGCGGGCTTTTGCGTCTGCCTCGCTGCTTACCTTTCCAGTAAGTTTAAGCTGGCGTTCGTCCGTGCCCACCTTGACGTTGATATTGATTTTTTTCTGTTTGTTGGTGTAGGTATAAAGGCCGCCCGTGTATGTTCCAGTCAGCTTTGTGTTCCACTTGAAACTTCCCGGCTCTACGCACAGGGCCGTCGGATTTCCAACGGGCCGGCTCTCATATACCGTCCATACAGGATCTTTCGCCTTGTACTTTTCCCGGTCATACACCCAGAGCTTTGAAGTGTAGACCTTGATGACCAGTGCATAGGTGCTGCACAGGTCTTGCAGGAAGGCACTGTCTGTCCCATCCTGCTCCTTTGCATCAATGCTGTGGTCGTCTCCCTCAAACTTCAGCTCAAGTTTGTAACGGCCTGCGATGGTTTCAGCGATTTTCTTTACGCTGGTGTTCTTCCATGTAAAGGTCCGGTTTCTCTCGCTGAAGCTGGTGTCGTTCGGCTTTGCCACGCCACCCATCGTCAGCGAATCGGGTGCACCGGCAAAGCCCAGATCATCCAGCACGAATGCCCCGCACTCGGCGCTGTAATCTCTGTAGCCACTTCCAATGCCCCCGATATTCCAGTCCTTTACAACAATAGCCGGATAGAGCTTCACGCCCTTTTCCGGCAACCAGTCATTTTTCCATTCGGCAGCTCTGGCATTGACTGTAATGCTCACGCTGTCGCTTTGGGATTCAGCCACGTCTGTGTACTTGAAACTTTCCAGATCAGGTGCGATTTCTGCCGAAATATCGGTTTTCTCGTAGGTCAGAAGAACCGTTGCCTGCCTTCCTTTGGGTCTCGCTGCTGTCAGTACCATCATGCACCTGCCTTCCAGGGCGGAAGATCTCCGCTCTTTTCAGCCGGCAGAGCTGGTGTTGACAGCACCGTGCCGGAATCGAACCGGACGATATGGATATATCTGGGGTTGTTCTGCATCAGCCAATCGGCTTTCAGCTCACTTCCGTACACGTTCAGGGCGATCAAGTCCCAGGTGTCACCGGACTTCGTGGTGTAATCAAGTGCCATACTGCGTGCGCCTCTTTTCGCGTTCGTACCGTTCCACATACTCGCAGAACTTCTCGTAGCCTTCGTCCATAACGGAGCGCAGATCTTCGGCATTCATGCTGCCGTAGATGGTGAAGTTTGGTGCATAAACATATGTGTTTCCGCTGGAACTTGTATAGGTGCGCTGGTAGTTGTTGCTGGATCCACCGCGCAGGCTTCCGGTGCCGCCACTGGAAGTATCTTCGCTCCCGCCGATGGGCTTCAGCTCCACTTCCTGCTGGTAGTTCTGAAGGTCTGCCAGCATCGACAGATTTTGCCTTGTCAGCTCACTGTTGCCAGCCGTCGGGAAGAAGTTTACATTGCTCAGATCGTAGTTGTCCGGGTTGGCAGCGTATTCCAGCTTTGCCTTTTCCGCATCCGCTCCCCGGATAAACTGGATTGCTTTCTGAGCATTTTCGTTTGCGAGAACAGACTGGGCACCGGTAATCACTTTCCCGATTCCGGTGTTCAACAGCTGTTGGGCTTTGCCCTGGTCATCCGACACGGTAGGTGTCGGCATTGCCGCCAGAGTTTCCAGCCCATCCACTGCATAGTTTGCGATCTCCGTGATACGGCTGAACGCCACACCAGCGTCGGAACCCAGTACCAATGCCGCTGCAACCGGCTGAACCATAGTATCGAAACTTTGGGCCACCTGGTTGTAATACTGCTGGCGACGTACCCTGTTGAAGTCGATCAGGTTAGAATCTTCTTCTGTAAAGCCGCCGTCCGCGAACATCTTCGGCTTTCTGCCTGGCAGGCCAAGCAGATCGCCCAAGCCAACGTCCAGCAGCTTACCAGCTGTCAGCCAGGTATCAATGTTCTTTTCACGAACACCACGCCGGAAACTGATAACAGCTTCCGGGCCAGCCTCGCCAGCAATGGACGGCCCATGCGTCATGCCGCCGTTGGCAAATGCCGGGACGGACACAGGCGACAGGTTGAATCCGAACGACTTACCGCCGATTACCGGAACCGGGATGCCGAACAGCGTTTCCGGGATCGTGAGCTGGATTTTGTTCAGCGCTCCAATGATGAAGTTGACCGCTTTCACACCGATGGTCGCAACCTGCTTCAGGAAGCCTATGATGCCCAGAATCACAGGCTCTACCACCGGAAGCACCTTGCCTACCAGATCCACCGCCACCTTGATGGCGTTGACCAGAGTTGTGCCCACCAGGCTGACCACCGTGGACAGCAGCGGCATGACTGCCGGGATGCCCTCATTCACGATAAAGCCGAAGATTTCAGTCAGCACCGGCTTGATGTGGTTCACTCCCAGATCCACGATCTGAGAGAACACACCGGCAAACGATTCAATCAGCGGCATAACCGTCTGGATGGCCGGGGTCATAGCGCCGAACACGTCACCCAGGTTCAGCCCTCCGATACTGAAACCGGATAGCTTTTCCTGGATGCTCTGCAAGCCCTCCGGGGTAGTGAGCTGCCCGAACACCTGCTTCACGGTGTCGCCGATGCCGGCTATCTTTCCGGTGAATTTGTCAAAGACAGCAAGCCCGCCTTCGCCAAATACCGTTCCGACAATGTTGCGAATGTCCTCGAAGTGGTCTCCCAACAGTGAAACCGCCGCAACGATCGTGCCGATGCCGGTAATGACAGGGCCGAATGTACCAAGCAGCGACATAAAACCGCCGCCCAGTTTTGCGGCCACCGGGCCTACTGTTGTACTCAGTACGTTCAGCCCTGCGCCGCCGACGTTCAAGGCACCCTTCACCGTACTCAAAGCGCCGCCGCCGATTTTGGATGCCGCACCCGCCACCTTGCTGCCGACACCGAGGACGGTAGAACCCACCTTGGACTGGCTGACGGTCTGCCACGCATTGGACAGCCCGTTTCCAATGACTGTCTTTCCTGCGCCGAGGAAATTTTTCACTCCACCTGCCATGCCGCCGATGTCAATGCCATTCGGCCCTGCAATGCCGGAAAGGATCTGTCCCGCAACGCTGCCGGTCTTGGAGATAAATCGTCCTACCGGATTGCTGCTCCCGAACCCTACCAGAGCATTTTTCAGGCCGCCCAGCGATTGACCGACATTGGAAACATACCTGCCGGAGCCGGAGTTTTTCAGCACGCCCAGTAGACCACCGTTCGTGCTGGCTTCCAGTACATCATTTACAAAGCCGGTGGTTCCTTTCTTGGTCCCACTGCGCAGGCCCTTGAAATTTTTCAGCGTTGCCCAGATACCGACACCGGCACCGTCCAGCGTTTGCCCGATTTTGCCCAGGCGCGTTGTGGGCTGTTGTGCTCCGATACCAGCCATCTGAACGCCGTACTTTGCATTTTCAGCGAACATTCCAGCGTTCGACCTTGCAAATGACGCACCACCCACCGCCTTTTGGATCAGACTTGTAGGTGTCAGTGCGCCCATCAGGTTTCGGACAGTGATGCCGCCGAATGTTCCGCCGGGCGCACCGCTCGGTTTTCCGCCGATTGCAATGTTCCCAATGGTATTCAGCAGCGAGGATCCTGTGCTATAAGCCGTCGGCGCAAAGCTCATGGCTCCGAACGCCGCAACAATGGCCGCAATGGCTCCCGCCACCTCCGGCCCGTGTTCTGCGGTGTAGTCGATGCCTTTCTGAATCCACGGCAACGCTGCCTGTGCCGCATTGCCAATTCCAAGCAGTGCGGAATGCAGCATCGGCAGAACACCGTTGACGATATTGGACAGATCCGGCAAGCTCTCGGTGATACCGTTTGCTATGTCGATCCACATGGAGGTCAGTTCTTTCTTTGCCGGAAGGAACTGATTGCCCACATTGATAAGCAGGCGGTCTGTCGCGTTGCTTGCCATCTGACTTACCGCTTCGCTGGTGTCCAGACGAACAAGCAATTCTTTCTCCATGCTGCCGCTGTATGCGCTGGTATCACCAGCCATAAGCAAGGCATTCTGGAATGCAGGCAAGTTGCCCACAATTTTTGAAACGCCCTCAATGGCCCACTGTCCAAACAGCGTTTTGATGGTCGCAGTCTGCTGGTACTTGTCCTGTTTCGAGATTGCCTCAAAGACTTTGTACAGAGTGCTTGCTGCACCATCTTCTCCGTTCGGCCCGGTGGACTGCATATCCTTTGCAATCTGCACAGGATCGAAGCCGAGTTTGTTCCATGCGCCCACCTGCGCATCCGTCGCACTGTTGCCCAAGGTGATGTTTGTAAACACACGGTTCAGACTTGTTCCGGCCTTTCCCTCATTAACGCCCATAGCCAGCATGGTGGCTGCCAGCGCAGAGGTCGTGTGCAGGTCAACGCCAGCTGTCTGGCCAACACCGCCGGACGTATTCACCACGCTTGCGATTTCCGCCGCCGTGGTAGCCATGTGTCCGCCCAGGTAGTTGATGGAATCTGCAATGTCGATAATCTGGTTATGGGTCTTACCAAAAGCGGTTTCCCACTTTGCCATATAATCGGCCGCAGACTTCGCATCAATATCCCACGCAGCAGCCAGCCGGGCCGTATCGTACAGGTAGCTTTTTTCGCCGGTCTGCTGGTTATCCAGAAAGATTTGCTCATAGCTCTTACCGGACTGTCCCAGCGATGCGGCGATCTGCGCCATCTCGTCCCGTTTGATCGGGACCTGCGTGGTCATCTTGAGGATTGCGTCCTCCATGGTGGCACGCTTTTCCGGGTCAATGCTGCCGTCATCGTTCATGATGCCGCCAACATACTTGACTGCATCTGCTGCCTGGGCTTGGTATTCCTCTGCCATAGAGGTTGTCTTTTTAATCATGACAGCGGATGCAGTTGTCAGCGTCGCCATGATTCCAAGCCCAGTCTTTCCGATTACACCCAGGGTGTTTGCTACTGTACTGCCCAGTGACTTTGTTCCCGTCAGTGCGTTCGCCAGATCACCGGTCAGCCCCTTCGTCTGTTTTATTGCAGTTACAAGGGACGGGTCCACCTTGCCCATGATGCGGATGCTAAGGTCTAGTGCTCCATTTCCCGCCATACGTCTGCCACCTCGTTACACAGATCTACCAGTTCCCGCCGGGGCAGGTGCAGCAGATCCGTCATGTTGGAATGCGTGGCAATGGATAGCTGGATAGCTGCTTTCCGAAGTCCTTTTGCCCCGCCTTTTACTCGAAAAAATCAGAGTTTACGGCATCGCGCAGCTTAACCGCCTCGCACAGCGGCAGGCCGGCAAAGAAGTCCACCGGATAGCCGGTGCCCATGCTGGCAATGATACAGCAGTACAGGTAATTGCGGTGAGTGTTCACCGGTGCGAAGCCGCCTGCGGCCATGCGGTTTTCCGCCATGGATTCGCTCATAGTGTTCAGCTCACCCACGCCGGACAGGTCGATGCTGTCAAAGGTCTTGTCCTTCAGTTCCGCCTTTTCGCTGCCCTTGTAGGTGTAGGGGGCTGCAAACTTCAGGGTGTGAGATTCCAGCTGCTTTTTCACTTCATCGGCGTTCTCGCTGTTATCCATGCCCTTGACAACCGCCGCCTGCACTTTCTTGATCTTGCCGCGGGGCATGAGCTTGAAGAACTCCACAGGCTTACCAGTGGCCTTAACGGCCATCTCCTGTGCAAAAGAAGTGGTCATTTCCATCACGGACATGGCCGCCAGCTCGTTGCCGATGGTTTTCTGAATGTCGATCAAGTCCTGCACGGTCATCTTCTCCATACCGGACAGATCCAAGCTGTCGTATTCCTTGCCCTCAAATTTATAGGGCTTGTCGAACTTCACGATATTGTCCATTGCTGTTTCCTTTCCAAAAGACAATCAGCCGCCCCACGCCGGGACGGCTGACTTCTTCATGTATCGGGTTTAGATAAGAGCGTTGATCTCGGCACGCATATCTTCGCCATCAACATAGTAGCGGCCTGCAAACTTGTCGATGTCGATAACGGTAGTACCGTCAACCTCCATCAGGTAACGGGTAACTTCCAGCGTGGTGGTGCTGCCCATGGTGTCAGCACGCTTCAGCTTGCCGGGGTCCAGCTCCTTGGGGCGACCACCCAGGACGACGCGCAGACCCTTGTAGGTATAGCCGCCATTCTTGTTATCGTTCTGCATAGCAGCACGCAGGGTGATCTGGATGTTCTTGTTGGGGTTCATCATCTTGGTGGCGTAGCTGTACATGGTGTTCCAGTTCAGCGTTGCCTCCATGGATTCAAACTGACCGGGCACGGGAGAATCGACTTCGCCCGCAATGCCCATGCCGGACACAGAGGTGGTCTTGTTCTTGATTTTGGGCAGGGTGACTTCATCTGCCAGACCAATCAGCAGGTCATCTTCCGTATACGCATTGTAGTCATTGATGACCTGGGGAACCAGGTCACTGGAAATGTTCAGAGCCATAGGTCATTCCTCCTGCTTACAGAGACAGAGCCGAGGTCAGCGCGCCGGCCTCATACTCCATGGTGTTGTTGATCTGCTTAAAAGGCGGGAACGGCGTGCAGAACTGATAGAAAGAGTAGTGGCCTGCAACCAGTTCAGCAGTCGTGTTGCGGTCGGGGTCTGCCTTCATGCTGTAGCTGGCGCATACCTCGGTAGAGACATAGACACTGCCCTTCATGTTCTCGCTGTCGATGATGGACTGAAGGCGCTTCTTGTTCATCGGCTTGTCCAGCTTGCTCATGTTATCCAGAACAAAGCTGGTCCAGGAGTGGTTGAAGAAGCGGCGGACGCAAAGGAAAGCGTCCTTCGGGTCAGTGTTTTTCGGGTAGCAGCAGGTCTCATTGCCCCACACAACAAAGTCGCCGGAGCGGATGAAGGTCGCCACGCCCTGCTCATTCAGCACATTGCCCTGCTCCTGATCCATCAGGACTTCGGTGCCATCTTCCAGGCAGGCGGAGGAAATGGGTACGCTGACATTGGACGGGCTGGCATTGGGCGTATCGTTGTACAGGCTGTCGTTGTAGACTGCCGCAGCAGCGGCCAGAGAGCTACCGCTGTAGATGGTGCTGCCGATCTTGCCGTACAGCCACAGGGCATATGCTTCACGAGAAGTTGCGCCCTGCTTGACCTTCTGGTTTGCCACATCGGTGTACTTGCGTGCACCGGAAGCAGAACTGTCGATGTCAACGAAGCACACAGCATCGAAAACGCCGTTGATCTTGCGGCACTTGGCCTGAAGTGCAGCACACACCATAGGATCCTTGGAGAAGCGGGGTGCCAGCAGAATGCCGGGAACCATGCCCAGCTTGGGGAACACCTGCCTTACCACTTCCAGGCCGGTCTCTGCACCGGTGGCCGCATTCACACCGCCCACGATGTCGGCAGCGGTGATCTTGGTCGGATCCAGAATGGAGCCGGAAACAGTCAGAGCCGTTGCGCCGTCA